>Ga0209671_1004322_pt1 | contig 14042 bp, 13 predicted proteins | sample WorMetHERISLAND2_2_FD_187401 | JGI IMG/M metagenome (GOLD analysis project Ga0209671, IMG submission 187401) | Marine gutless worms symbiont microbial communities from Max Planck institute for Marine Microbiology, Germany - Olavius geniculatus... | ecosystem: Host-associated > Annelida >... | reverse complement strand
GAATTCGGGATAACATGCCTAAAGTGCGGCAGCCTAAAGTTAAGCCAAGGGAATTACAAATGCCACCGCCTGGAAAAAAATGCAGTGGCTTCCCAGCACTTTGTGGATGTTGCGGGCTCAACTATTTTACCCTCTTTGCACTGTCCAATCACCTAAATTCTAAGGGGGCTCATAAGCCCTGAACTTATACTACGACTAAACTTTTTTCTTCTCCTACTAACAGCATCCGTCCACTCTCCTTTTCAGTTCCTCCGATTTCAGTTTCGGTTTCAGTTGGCCCATCTTCGTTTACCTTTTCTCAACCTGTGTCTTCCTCCGTAAACCCTACTTCTCTTCCCACCCCGTCTGGCATGGAGGGGTCCCATACTGTGACACTGGGACCTCAGTACGTCCAGTCGGACCTCTGCCAGTCGTGAGAGCTCATCTCTTCTTCTCTGCTGCATCAAAACTTCTCTCCATCTATGTTTCTTCAAAATTCTCTTTTCTTGTCGCGATACCCCACCTCAAACCTGTGCCCTCTTCTTACACAGTCACCATTCACACTATCAACTCCAGTTTCTATCTCTATTGCTGTTGCTCCTTCCGCCCCAATTCTTTACACCTATCATCCATCCTCCAACATTCTTTTCCCTTCAGAATGCATTGTCCCGGCGACTTTGCCTATCTCCTTTACCTTTCCACGGCCCACTCCTTCAACCTTTTAACCACCGAGCAACAGCAAATTTTTTCCACCATGGGTGCGTCCTCCCAGGCCCAACTTGCCGCTAACTCCCTGGAGTTCCCGGATGCTTGGGCCGCACCCATCTCCTCCCTACTCCTTCGCTTTCCATCTATCTTCATGTTTCTCGCTCTTTCCGGTCGTGATACCTCAAGTAGTTTTGTTTGAGTTGTAGTAATCTTTATTTTTGTACATTTTTCATTTCATTTCATTTATTTTTGTCAATTTTTGTTCTACATAATTCTATTCTTTGATTTCTGTCCATATAGTTAAGTATTTATTTCAGTTGCTGGGCAGCAGTAGAATTTCTCTATTTTACGATCCATCTCCCAAGCAATACTATTATTATAACGAGTAAATAAAATCGATGTGGTAATTTTGTTATAACAATATTAGCAAATAAGGTAACTCGACTACAACTTCATTTTAAAATACATGAAACTAAATATCAAGGTTATTTTCTCAACTCCCTCAAGTTCTGAAACAAAATACTTTGAGAATACATACATTCATTTTTTTTCTTTTCGATCGCATTCATATTCCATAGTATCACCCTTGCCCGCAACACCAAGTTCTAGGCCATCTGTTCTGACTTTCAATATTTTTGGGGAAAGACAGTCTTCCAATGTTGGAAATTTGCAGCTGTCTGTTGGAAAATTGCAAATTTCTGCTTCTCCTAGTTGTTTCAGAGAAGATTCAGAAGCTGATCATGCATCACCTGATTCACCTCAGCAAGAACCAGTGCTAGGACCAAATATCAGTTTCTGTGCAAGTGACCATTCGTATGCCATTGGCACTAGCCCAAGAATACTGGCAAATCACATGCAGATCTTAGAAAAGTGATTGCATGATCGCACATCGGCTTTACGAAATGCTCGTAAAAGAGAAAGGCAAATGCGTGGCAAAGTGGGTGATTTGCTGCAGAGACTCAAAAATCTTCAGTTGTTACACAACAAAACCGAAGAATTCCTTGAAGCTCACTAAGATATTCCTCTGGATCCATTGTCTGGCAAACGTGCAAGGAAATACTCCAAAGACTAGAAGCAGTTTGCCATCACCCTCCATTACTACAGCCCTGCAGCTTATCAGTACGTCCGTCGACGCTTCAAGCTTTTGCCCTGTAAACGAACCATTCAAGGCTGGCTAAGATCCTTTGATGGAAGCCCTGGTCTCACAGAGCAGTCATTCGACACCATAGCAGGAAAGACAGCAACAGCTGGTGAAGCATGGAGCTACAAGTTGTGTGCCCTCCACATGAACGAGGCAAAAGATAAAGAGATGGAGATAAAGAAACAGGTCGATATCGAAAGAAGCACCGGCAAAGTTTACGGCTTCACAGAGATTTACCACTATTAATTAGTTGGTTGTGATCCTTCAAGTAAGTGAGTAGTTTCTTAACGGCACATCAGCACAAAATAGGCCATTCAGTGTCATACGTGGTTAAAATTAGCTAAAAGCACTTAATATATGTATTAAAAGCAAAGTTAAAATACTTGTTAAGATCAAGGCTATTAAGCTATTGTAAAAACAACATTATATATGATTGCAAAAGCCGATATCTTTAACATAAGCGATGATGTTGCGAGATGCAACATTTTCAAAAACGTCCTTGATTGTGTCCACTCCAAAATATATCTGACGTGCTGCACTGTAACGGGTGCAGTCTACCAAAAAGTGCTTAACTGTGAGCGGAGAATGGCAAGCTTCACATACTGGCTGACTATCTCCCTTTAGGAGATAAGAGTCTGTAAGTCTTGTATGACCAATTCGAAGATGGTTGATGAGGACTGAATCGTAGCAGCTTAGTGATGAACTAACACTGCGACCAATGGCCGGTTGTACACTGTAAAGTTTATTTGATGTGTCAACCAATTGTGTGTTGAAGAATGGCAACAACTGTGGAACCAGTGTACAAGTTAGCAAGTCGCTAACTGGAAATCATATGTTGGAGATGGCAACATCCAGTCCTGCCTTAGCAGCGATGTCAGCATCTTTAGCGCCATGGTTGGTTTATGACTTTCCTTGGTGGGGTGATTTCACCCTCAAGGGGTGAATTCAGCCGTTCATGAAAAATTTTTTCAATGGAAACTATGAGAATTAACAGCATGCTGCCCAGAAATTAAAATGCTTGTATTACACGGCAACCATTTCCCTAGTTTTTTCCACATAAAAGCTTTGCATCCCATTATATGAGGTACCCTCTGTGGCAAAATTTGGAAAACCCCCTAAAACTGCATAAAAAGTGTGACCGCTAGCTTTCTCTGGTTTCACTAAGATAATGTTACTGCACACAAGCGAAATTTTTTTGATATTTATTTCATGTTCATGCAGACTCAAACCAAATCAAAAGTATTCTTTTTGGTTACTGCCTTGTACATGAAAAAATTAATTTTTGAACTCGGGATGAATTCGGCCACATTTTGGGGTGTATTCGGCCAACTCATTATTTTCTACAACAGGCCATCATGTGTTGGTTTGTGTTTCAAATGGATGCAATTCTGAACTTCTGTACCGAAACCAGGTACAAACTTTGTTATTTTCTATAGTATTTAGAGACACCAGTACATACCAGTACCATATCTGGTACCGCAGTGAAGTTTAAATCACATTTACTGACCGAAGACAACATTTTATCAGTTGATTCAAGTGAATACATGTAATGTTACTGTATCTACTGGAATCGTTGTAGTATCTCAATAACTGGATAAAGAGGTATGTGGATATAATTATATTTGATTCCCAAGTATTTCCTCAATGTGATACTAATCACGTTTTGTGTGGTGTACAGATGTTACCGTACCGAACGGTTTGAGAAACTTGTTTTGATTGTCATACTGTTTCATCGCCAGCTTTGAACATTACATTCCTGATGCCTCGTACATACAAACCAGTTGCTGGAACATCACACAGAAAAAAGTATAGTAACACTGCAATGAACAATGCAGTTGATGCTGTCCATCAAGGCATGTCTCAACGTGAAGCTTGTCAACAGTTTGATGTGCCACGTGGAACTCTCCAAGACAAACTGAAAGGTGTGGACTCTTGTCCTCTTGGTGGACAACCAATTTTCAGTGAAAACGAAGAGATAGTTATCGCCAAGAATGTTGCCACCCTTGGTGACTGGGAGTATCCTGTCGATGTTATTGAAGTTCGTTTAATGGTGAAACAGTACTTGACCAAACGAGGCAGAACGGTGTCAATTCAGAGATAATATGCTAGGAAAAGACTGGTTGTATTCATTTGTTCGTCGAAGGCATGATATTATTTGTCAGAGAATGTGCCAAAATATTTGTCAGAAGCGTGCCCAGGTCACATCAGATGTTGTTTGGCACTTATTTTGACAACCTTGAAGTGACTCTTGCTGGTATTCCACCAAGTAACATTATCAACTTTGATGATTCGAACCTCACAGATGATCCTGGACAAAAATGTTTGTACCAAAGAGGCTGAAAGTACCCAGAAAGGGTGCTGAACAGTACAAAGGCTTCAACTTCGATAATGTTTGCGGGAACAGCTTCTGGTGACTTGTTGCACCCGTACGTCGTCTACAAGGCAGAGCACCTGCATGACCGGTGGATTCAAGGTGGACCAGTGTACTCTCTGCTCTTCCGTCTTGTCATCACGCAGTAGTCTTCGTTGGCATCGTCAGACTGTACATCGAGTTGACATGGCAGGCAATCCTATCTCTTCAGAGGAGCTCGAGAAGGCGAGGACTCATCAGAAGCACAAATGTCTGATGGCAGCTGCGGTGACCGGACCTTCTGCTAGGTCGAGTTTGCTTTTTTCTTTTTAGTCTGGCTGAACTTCGCCCATGCTGTGCATGGCATGGCAAGCCGTTACCTGGATGATTAACTGTGTCTAGAGCGTGAGACGCTTAACCTAAAGGCAGGACATTCGTGACCCACGTCAGTGATGATGACAGTTATTTGCGTTTTTAGTTAGTTTAGTTAAGGCAGCGTAAGCCCGGCAGGGGAGAATTGTAAGGGAACTTGCCGTTCATGTTCGATCTTCATTAGTTTAACTGTTGTATTGTAGACTTATCCTAACGTGTAGCCTAATGAATATTCATGATGCAGCACGCTAATTATTATTACGTAATAGCGTCCCTTGCGGACTGTGAGTCCGTGGATATATGATAATTCTCTAAAACTGTTTGAGATGTGTATTTTAGACCTGTATGGTGATTATTTTGTGACCTCAGATTTACAGTTTGGCTTTAAGAAACGCACTGGCAAATCAGGCTATTATACCGATAATTTTTTGCCCACTGTTGCTGCACTCTGTGAGCAGGCCGATGAACAACTGTTTCGCTCTATCAGATACAAACCTACTCATCCTCTTCGACCACTCTTACCTCCTGAGCGCAGTACACCCTATTGCACACGTCCGCGACTGCATAACTACAAACTTCCCTCCAAAACAAACAGTACTGATGAGAGCAATTTTATCTATCGTGTATTGTACAAAGACTGTTTTTAGTTGTTTTTTAGCATATTAGTATGTTTTGCATTGTGTCTACAGCGGTTTGTCTGTTAATTGCTTTAATAAAGACTATCATCATCACTGGCTGTAAAGATGCTCTTTATACTGTTAAATCTGTTGTTCAGCATTTTATTTCAGGCAATTCGACTGTTAACTTATGTGCCTTAGACTTGTCTAAAGCTTTTGATAAAGTTAATCATTATGCCCTGTTTATGAAACTTTTGGATCGTAATGTACCTATTGCCCTATTGCACATTTTGATTAATTGGTATACAATGCTTGCTGCAGTTGTACGGTGGGACAATATGTTTTCTGATGTTGTAAAGTTGCAGTGTGGGGTCAGACAAGGTGGTGTATTGTCCCCAGTTTTGTTTGCTGTCTATGTTAATGATGTTATAATGGCACTGTCAAAGTCTGGCCATGGTTGCTACTTTAACAACATGCTTATTGGATGTAATATGTATGCTGATGATCTTCTGCTTCTGTCTAGTTCCTTGTGTGATTTGCAGTCTATGGTTGATATTTGTTGTGATGAATTTAAGAAGCTACATATGTGCTTGAATGTAAAGAAATCACAAGTTATTAGGACTGGTAGGTCTTATAGAAAAGAAGTAAATTGTATTTCAATTAATGGTAAACCTGTACAGTTTGTTGTAGAGTTGAAGTACCTAAGCTGGCATATCTTATCTGTGGATAGGTTTGAAGTTAGTCTGCATCATATACGTGTTCGCTTTTTTCAATCATTTAATGCACTATATGCTAAGAGTAGTGACTTCAGTGAACCTGTATTGCAACATCTTGTGAATGTCTACTGTAAATCTTATTTAGGCCTATTGTATGGTGCTGATGTCATACACTGGAACAATTCTGACTTGTCTAGTATTATGCACGCATTTAATAGTGCTCTGTGTAAAGTGTATAAAGTTAAATTTCAGCTGTTGGACAGTACATATGACTTCACGAATCAACGTGATATTGTGCAAGATATTGCCTTAAGGTATAGACATTAGGAATTTTCTTGCTGTTAGTTGGGTACGTTGAACATTAACTATAAGTCAGCTGATAGGTTTACGTGCTTGCATGCATTTGTGTGTGTGTGTGTTTTTTAAAAATTTCTTTCTTTCTGTTGTATATATCTGTCCTTCTGTCTGTGGTTTCTACCGTGTTTCGGTGAATAAAGATTGATATATAAAATGTATACAGAGGAATGCTACCACTGACACTGGAAAAACAGCATCCACCACCATCACCAGAAAGAGGATTGCAACCACATGATGATGACGGCCATAATATTGCTAATACCTGTCCGATTTCAATTGGTATATTAAGTCATGATTTAAATCAATCACATAAACTCTACACAGTACAGTATGATCTACATATTAAAGCCTGTCAAATTCCATTGAAATGACTATGTGCTGTGTTCAGGTATTCATTACCGTGATGCATTCATGAAGAGCGTGCATGCAGCATATCCAGAGGTCTTACTGATGGATGCAACCTACAAGCTGCCTGTGAAGAGTGGGTCTCTGTCTCGCCATCTGCGAAGAGCAGGGAGTCTTCCTCGGTAAAGACAGCAGCGAAGGCCGAGGTCAAGAGGAACTTCACGTAAGGAGTGCGACTAAACGGCCGCTTCGACCCCGTGACCGGATATGGAAGCGGCTCTTTACCCCCTCTCGGTCGCAGCTCTACATTGTGCCCCATGAAATGGGGTATGATCCACCACTGTCTATAAAGGTGAAGTATGCCAGCGAAGTGCCAGGCAGCCATTGGCGGTACCTATGCGACTGCCGCTGCTGCATCGGCCACCCACTAGAATTAGAGAACATCGACCACCCAGTTGGAACTCCATCGAAATTCGAACCACGCTTCGTAACACTGCCGGGACTGAAGTGGACTTTATCTGACGATCCCATATATCAACAGCTGGTGGATCTGTACCACCGGCGCCCTGAGCTGTCACTTGCTGTCTGCGGCTGCCGGGATTGCACCAGACGAAGCAGCCATCAACGAATACAATGCAGCTCTGTTGCTGGCAAATCAGGCGAAAGTTGATGTGAAGTACATCGCACACATGAGCTCACGCCTGCCATATTACATCACAGATTATGTCACCAAAAACGAAAGGTCGAAGCAGGATGACATGTGGCGTGATATCTGCACATCAACAAAAAGTCTGGCCTCAAATGCTCCCTCGCTCTTGCTGCAAAGTGTCAAGAACAGACAAGTTGGTGCAGTTGAAGCCGCTGACAGACTCCTTGGGCACAAGCTGTTTAGCAAGTCCCGCCAGCTACGCTTTGCTGACCTCCAGCACCCTGACAAAGTCAAACGATACCTGAAACCCATTCATGACCTCAAAAGAATTGTCAAAAACAGTCCAGAATCCAACGACATATTTCACCCACACTGGGTACTGGACATCTACACTGACCGGCCAAACGAGCTTGAGCCCACCAGCCTGTATGAGCTGCTCAGCTGGTATGAGAAAGAGCGGCTTTTGCCTGACAGCACAAAACCACTGCAGCTGAAACACCTGCCATTCTGGCTGCGTCACAGAAAGAAAACTCCGTACATTGTGACTCACCAAACTATAAATCCAAACCATTGACTATTAATATGCGACATAGTGGTGACCAGGATTACGCATCACTGTTAGCCGATCTACGCACAGGTCACATCTCTGACCCACAATAAACAATGCTCACTGAGCGATTAATAACTCATGGCCGCCCTAAGACAGTCGACGAAACTTGCAACAAATACTTGGAGCTGGTGAGCAGTGGTCAGTCTCCAGCAGGGTTTTCAATAGCGGACGTTTGGGCGTAAATACGCCCAGAAATTTCAGCCCGTACGCCCAAAAGACGTGGACGTCACGACGTCCAAATCAATTTGCTTCTTATTACGTTTATTTGTCTATAATAAGGTGGAAATTGACGTCAGTCGTTGGTTCAATCATTTTCGCTGACTGTCGTGTTTCTGAATACTTTATTTCATGAAGACGTGGCACGGCAACCATATTAATTTATTCTGTAAACAGTTCTGATCCAGAAACTGCAACTTTCGTTTAGCTACCAAAATTAAATGTTGCTTTTTTACAGGAAAGCCCAGCCTAGGGAAGATGCACTACAGCCTATATAGTTCCTGTTGCACTACTGACCTTTAAGGTCATCCAAGGTCAATAATTTTCATGTTATTTGAAGGCCAATATACGTGACTTTCTATTAGTGATTAATAGGTAACTTGGCCCTATCTTTTACCGTTTCTAAGATAAGGCTACTTTACTTGAAACTTTCCATTAGAAATTGCGCCGAAACTGCTGCAGATGGAGACATGGTTACTATTGACAGCCTATAGGAAGTCGCCAGCGCCCATTCCGATAGTACCATCACAGACCCTCTACGACTAACCGTTTAGTCACAATACCGCACGATTGTTATACCATAGTGCGTTATGACCAAAGCCGTTATCTAACGTCTTTGGTCATAACCTTCCAAGGTCATCCAAGGCCAATGATTTTCATGTCATTTGAAAGCCAATATGCGACTTCTCTAAGTAATCAACAGCAATCTAGGCCGTATCTCACACTGATTAATCACAATTATACATCCGTGACAGACAGATTGACAGACAGACGACAATCGTGCCACAGACGCGCTGTTCAGCATGGCTGTAGCGCGTAAAAACCACGACCTATGTTGGTGCTGCGTTAGTGACGCATATGTAGTAAGTCTTGTTTTGCATTAAGTTTTTGCTTGACTTTTACGTGCGAAAGCAGCTACTGCTTTCAGCGCGTCTTAGCCATCGCAATTCTGTCTGTCCGTCTGTCTGTCACATGGGTGGATCATTCAAAAGCGGTGCAAGCTAGAATCACCAAATCTTCACCATCGGCTGCTCGGAGGACTCTAGTTTCAGGAACCGTAAAGCTTTTTCATAAATTCAAAGGGGGTCACCTCGGACGAGGGCGCTAAATGAGCAGGGGTGGGCAAAATTTGCAATTTTTAGCCAATAAGTTGCTGTATCTCACTAACGGTGCGAGATAGGGCCTAGGTTACTATTAATCACTAATAGGAAGTCGTGCACTGGCTCTCGATTGGCGCCGAATTCAATGACCTTGAATGACCTTGAACGCCAAAATAAAAGGTTTTATAGATTGTTTGGCGATTTAGGGCTGCGACAAGTCTACATCATTCACAGGGTGGCGCCACAGAACTATCGTTATGCGATCCAGATAGAAAATTTGGTATTTGTATATTAACTTAGCGTGAACAGCCCAATTTTTAGCTAAACTACTGAACCGGAACTGTTATAGGCCTTCGCGCGTCTCGTGAGCATCAGCTCAAATTTCTTGTTCTTGTAGGCCTACTGCTTGACTTCCAGATTTTGTACACTGACGTCCAAATTTTTTAGCTTGGAAGTCATGACGTTTTGAAAATTCAGGTTTATTGAAAACCCTGGTCTCCAGTCATCCTACTGCTGAGAACAGCCATGTGTGATGAAGTAAACAACGCAATGTTGCAACGCATTGGAAATGAAATTCACAGCTTGACTGCCTCAGACAAATTAGAGACCATCGTAGCCAAAAAAAACTTCTCATCATCAGGTATAACTGCAAGGTTGCGTCAGGATACCAGACGTTTTGCGAAATTTCGTACTTTGAAGGCCATGGTTAGCCACATACGAGTCTGCAGCATTCTAGCACTCTGTCTGCATGGAGGCAATGTGTGCACGATCATAAAATGCCTTACGTTTCAGCACAGGTGGACACAGATTATTCAGTTTGTTCTATGTTGCGTAATATGTATGTGGCATGCTTTACTGAGGGTATGCCCAAAAATGATACTGGTGGACGGGGTGGCCACTGCTGACACACTGAGCTGAGAATTGGCTTTTTTGGAGAAAGCATTCCAATCCGCTTTAGAGAGCTTCCAGCTGCTGTCTGTTTGACACAGAGAAGCTATAGGCCTATCACATGTAATCTCCATAGGAAAATGATTGCTTTCACGAAATCTGGATAAGTTTTCCAAGAAAAATCTAAGCATAGAGATGGGTCACATATACTGAGATCTATTGCAGACTGTATGCAGACTGGTTGACGCTCACTCTGACAGCTGCCAGTATCGTTGTCCACGTGACTTCTGAACATAATACCATGCCTGTTTTGTGACTGTAGTGCGGTAGTTTTTTTGTAACCTTGTGTAAACGTAAACGCATCCCTTTTTGGGAGTAGATTCTTTTATCTTTTATCTTTTAGCGTCGCGTGCAACTGACGGAACACAGCCATCGAGTACCGCATCTCCCCAGCCTCGTGGTGGACCTGTGTCAGCATCGCATGTATGGGCAGCAAGACGCCGTTCACGGCCTATAACTTTGTCTAGTGTGAGGAATGGTGCTGCCACCAGTATTTCTTCTGCTGCGTCAATGCAGCAGAAGTACAATGAGACAAAGCTGGCATTGCGTCGACAGCGACCTGATGCCAAGATGCAGCAGATGCGTATTCAGCACGCGGCCAAGATGGCTAATTTGGCTCTTGAAGCACGACTGAGCGTCCGCCCCTTTATGAGATATATAAAATGGAGTGTGTGCCAGTGTACAGTGGTGTGTAGTGTGGTGTGTATACAGAAGTGATTGGAAAAACAGTTGAAATTTCTATATAAATTTCTACATTGCACGTCTTGTGTGTTTGATGATAGGCTCAATCCCGAACTAAATTAATAACTATTTAACTGTCAGGGCATATGGTAACTGCAATGAAGCTTATCAACACTATAAGAGTTGATGATTCTTATTCTTGTGTTTTGGTATAGAAAACTTCTGGGAGGAAATTTGCCCCGAGAAGGGGGCTGTTGTAGAGCTCTCGCACCTGGACCTTTTTTACAGTCACAGCTTGAGATGTTGCCAGGCTTAGTCACGCCCTAGCCCAAGCGCCCGGCTAGGGCAAGCAGCCAGTGTTACGCAGCACGGTGACTCCACTCAGTTTCTTTGATTGTTGCTGAGAAGAGTTAGTCAGTTGGGTTTTGGGAGTCGTCCATGTGGCAGTCAGTCATATAGCTGTCTTGCAAGGTCAATATCATACGACACATTGCACGTAAAATAGGCCTATTACACACAAGCAGCTCTCTCTCTCTCTTTCCTTTTTGGGATATTAAGAAAGTAAGATTTTGGCAGCCTTAGGAATATCTGTTGCCATGCGCAAGACGAGTAGACGGGGTTTGGCGTACAGTGGTAAAAGTTCCACGTCTTCATGCTGCGTGACAACCGTGGTCAGACGAGTGACCCGTGTAGAGTTTACCACCGGACCTTGTCGCATCCAACACACTGTCACAGTTTCGCCGTCAACTGAAAACATTTCTGTTCAAACAGTCCTACCCTTCTGTGCTTTTGTCGTGACTAACGCTTTTATCTGAGGTCCTAGCAGTAATTTCAGTCGTCTAGTGAAAATAATTTATACATACAAGAGAGCTTACTGTGCCCTGTAATTTGCATATTGACAGTTACAGTCATTCCTCACCATTCGATATACTAACTGCAGCCCTGGTTATGCATAAAGTAAGTCTGGTAGGGCTACTAAAGTGGTGCTAAATAACGACCAATCTGTAACAGAAATCCGAAAGACAGACAGACACAGGATCCTTAGATTAGAAATTTCTTAATCCCCGATCTCAGCATTGAAAAATTAGTCCTGGGAACTTGCAGTAACTATGGTAGTTGTGATCGGTGTCAGATGACCACGAGTATGAAAGTGACCATGACTCTGCTGATCAGCGCATTGCTGATGATGTCTCTGGTCATACTGATGTGATATACAGTTCTGATGTTGGACCGCTGCCTGCTCACGGACATGGTGCATACTTCACTGTCTCCTGCCACTTGCACTATACACACGGGGTACAGTGGTAAAAGTTCCACGTCTTCACGCTGCGTGACAACCGCAGTCAGACGAGTGACCCATGTAGAGATCGACTGATCTGAGTCAAGATAAGAGAGTCTACCTTACATGTGGCATCAAAACAGAGCCTTGTTAGACTTTCCAAACGTTCGCCAGACCAAGCACAGTCTAGTGGAAGACAGATTTCAAGTATGAAGCCCGTGACTTGCATCCACTTGCTATCTACCATTATGTTTATTACTTTTCGTGACATTATGCCCTGTGCTAAACATATTTGTTACACATTAGATCAATAGAATTAGTTGCAAGTGACATTACAATGCTATTTGTGATGCGCTTAATTGCTATGGTTGAGCAAACAAACTATGCCTATGCCACCTTCTACTTGCTCATTTGCAGTTAACTTATGCGCACAGACATGACGTAAACTTTTGTCTCATGTAAATTTGCAATGACCGACACAAAGTATGTCATTTTGACAAAAATGACTATTAGATAACAGCTGTATAAAATGCCTTCTTTTAGCAGTGATCACAGTATTCAGTATGAAGACTTCAGTGGGGAACTGAAACAAGTTCAAAGTCTCCACTCTGGCCAGCACTGAACTTCACCAGTTGATCACATTCATCATCGTGGATTTAGCAGCAGCACGCATAGCGTATGACATAATATTGGATGACAAGTGCAAATAGTCAGTCACAGACTCAGTCACATAATCTAGGATAGTCACAGTCAGACTTGTCCAGAGTCGTAATACACACTGGTGCTTTTCACACAATGTGTGCTTGTATGGGTGCACTAACAGTGTGTTAAAATAATGCTCTTCAAATGACTTTTAAGTACAGTTGCATACAATCAGCAAATTATTGCAATATTTCTTTTTTTTCTAGACGTCAAGTCTTACTAGTGTTTAGGTAGACGGAAATTCTTGTTATCCTGTGCTGCTACGTGTAAATACCTTAGTTATTTGTTTTATGTTCAAAATCTATAGGCTATCTAGTCAACCTTCAAAACTACATCGTACTGCTGCTCTGGTCGATCCACGTTTGAAGGCAAATGTACAGAGCGCTCAGCGCTCGAGAAAGAGGAAGCTGAGATCGCCTTGCATAAAATGGCGACATTGAACTCACAAATGCAAGATAATCATGAAGTTACCGAGCCACCAGCAGAAAAAAGCAAGGTTGACAGTTCAATGGGTCAGATGCACCGAATGGGCATTGAACCAGCAACCTCGCGGTCCGACGCGCAACCACTACACTACCGGTCGTTAATGAAGTGAACAGTCAGCATTCAACTGTATGACTGTTGGCCAAACAGTTACTTCAATCATCGTGGAGTATGGCATTCAGTTTGTACTGATTTATCATGATCATGATTTATCAGATTTATCATGCCTGACAATGCACCGTCCAAGGCTGCTATTACCAGTGATAAGTACAGTACTGCCACTATGCACAATGACATACATCACTAGAAACTATGTTTAATGAACTCACAATTAAATGTAGCAAACTGATAAAAATGCAAATGAGAGTAGATAACGTGTGCACTGCCAAATGTAAGCACTGTGACTAATCAGGGACTATTTGGTAACATAAGCTATTTGTTAAATACATGTCATAACTGTCAAACATATTAATGACACGAGAGAGCACATTTCAATTTATTCTGCATGAACAATGACTCTGGCGCCACGATTGGTGAGTGATCTCACCAAGCACACTTTAGACATAGCCTTTCAGTTATCATGTATGCAATTCCTGCCTTGTCACTTACCAACAGACAAGTAAATGAGTTGAACATATGCTGGAATAATGTAATTCGTAGGTTATTTGGTTACCACAAATGGGAAAGTGTTAGTGCCTTATTATTGTCGTTAGGAAGATTCAATGTTAGATACCTACTTATGCTTCGTAAAGTTATGTTTTACATACGTCTTTTTTATAGTCACAATGC
>Ga0209671_1004319_pt1 | contig 14044 bp, 9 predicted proteins | sample WorMetHERISLAND2_2_FD_187401 | JGI IMG/M metagenome (GOLD analysis project Ga0209671, IMG submission 187401) | Marine gutless worms symbiont microbial communities from Max Planck institute for Marine Microbiology, Germany - Olavius geniculatus... | ecosystem: Host-associated > Annelida >... | reverse complement strand
GAGATAGGGCTTAGGTTACTATTAATCACTAATAGGAAATCGTATACTGGCTTTCGATTGCCATCGAATTCAATGACCTTGGATGACCTTGAACGCCAAAATAGGGGGTTTTACTGATTTTTTTCGCGATATCGGGCTGCTCAAGTCTATATCATTCACAAGGAGGCACCACCGTCACCAACGCCACACGCGCCTATGGCTGATGTGTACTATGGTCCCGATGGGCCAAGTCCAAGTGATATGCAATTTTCGAAACTATAACTACTGAACTGGAAATGCTATAGGCTTTCGCGCGTCTCGTGAGCTTTGCTCAAATTTGTTGTATTTAACTGTTAATGAGATAAATACTATATGTACTGCGTTGAACTACTAAAGCATATGCTCACTGTCTTCGTGTGGCAGCACCACCTCGGATGTTTCAGATTGCATTCAAGATGTTTGATCTCAATGGCGATGGAGACGTCGAGTACGAAGAGTTTGAGAAGGTATTTCCATGAGTCTACTAAATTGTGATCACTTTGAATTTTAAATGATTTCATCTTTCACACCCGATTGTGGTGATTTTTGACTTTGTTAGTGTGTTTATTACACTGAATATTTACTGTAGTGTTATTGTCGTGTTATCATTGTTGACGGACTTAAGAATTTACATTTTATGTGGTATTTTTTGGTTTTATTGTGGATTCTTCTTTTTTCTGTTATTGTTGTGCCTAGTTTTTATTGCATAGTGCTCCCACTCATGACTTTTGTACGATGCGTTAAAATAAACTTGCTGTGTGATCACAGTCTGCGCGGTAGCGCAGCACCGTAGGGTGACCAGCCATTTCAATGAGAGAACCCTAAATTTGACCCCTCGTATTTACCAAACCCCTTAATTTTTCCACACCAAAATTTGCCAGATGATTATGTCCAGCTTATCTCCTGATGTGCAAAATTTACTGAAAATGCGTTTACGGGGGGCTTCCTCACAAATATATGAAATATAACATCTTCGTGACTTTTTGCGCCTTCCCTTTTTTTCTTGCCGTCCTCTACAGTAAAAACAACTGAACTGATTTTAACGCACGATGGCTCATATGACGCGGTTTCGCGCAAGGAAGTGCCTTTTGGGGCTTACAAATTTAAATTCAACATTTTAACCTATTTTTTCACAAAAATATGAACAAGTAATTTGAGCAAAGCTCACGAGACGCGCGAAAGCCTATAGCAGTTCCTGTTCGCAGGTAATTGTAGTCTATCTCCATCCATTTCATCGTAATTCACTCTTTTGCAGCCAAAAATCGCCAAAAAATCACGTTAAATCAATATTTTTAGGGTTCAAGATCATTCAAGGTCATCGATGTTGATAAATTTAAAAAGCCTGTCACCAAGCAGCATGTCTGTGCCTATCTGAAACCGTGTTCACGCTACACGTGATGATTGCGGTAAAATAACCACTTTTTAGGGGGGTAGCTGTCTTTGATGCCCGCCTGCACCGGCCTCCTTGAACCTAGGAGGTCGGGACTTGGACTGCGAAAATCTACGTTTAATGCTGAAAATTTCATACGCAGGTTATCTTGGTCTATCTCCAGCCATTTCATTGCAATTCAGTGTTGAAATGTGCACTGCATTCCAAAAATTGCGAAAAATTAACTAAAAACCTCTCTTTGAGGGGTTCAAGGTCGTTCAAGGTCATCTTAGGGGGGTACCCCTCTTCGACGCCCTCGTTCGAGGGGAACCCCTGCACCCAGTGGCACAAAATTTTGTCACGATAAACTAGAGACCTTGGGGCAGCCCACAGTGAAGATTTCATGATCCTAGCTTGCACCGTTTTGATACAGCTCACGAGTGTGACAGACAGACAGATGGACAGACGCCCAGACGATGGCAAAGACACGCGAAGCATTCTGCTTTCGCGTGTAAAAATTACAATAGTGCCTATGGGGAAAATTAAACAATTCTTTAAACCATTATAACTCCGGCTATGTGTAAGATAGAGTCGTAATTTTTGGTTTTAGGGTGTGGTTTTGGGTCGGCCAATTTAACGGTGTCATTTATGTTTACCCCTGATGCCATGGCAATGAAATTTGGGACAAAATTGTTAAATGGGCCATAACTCGGCCCCTTAAAAGATAATTGCACGCTGTTTGCACCTACCCCCTATTTTTGGGCCTGGGCTATTTGATGGTGTCATTGAAATTTCTTCCGTGCTGACCCCCATTGCCATGGAAACAAATTTTGGGACAAAATTGACTATAACTTGGTCTGTGTAATAGATATCTGCAAGGTTTTCGCATTTATAAGGGGGTTTTCGGGGATGGGCCATCGAATGCTGCCAACCAAATTTTTCCCCGAGTGACCCTCATTTCCATGGCAATGAAGTTTGGGGCATAATGGGTTAGAACTCAGCTTAAATAAGAGATATATCGAAGATCTTTGCGTCCGATGGAGTGTTTTCGAGATCAGTTTATTTGGCATGAGCAGTGCGCAATTATTCAAAAGCGCACATGTATACGCACTCCCGCAAAAATCATACGTTAAATATACGAAAAATCGTTATTATCTAGCAACAAAAACATTTCTACATTTTCTAACATTACTACAATTATTTAATCAGACATTAGATTTGTATGACATTTTAAAAGTTAACGACAGAATCTTCTAATTTGAGAGCTGCTTAAAGCGAGATATGACACCCGTCTGCTTTGAACGTTCCGCTTTGAACGTTAATTGATAGTAAACCCATAGAATTAAGCGAAGTAGCTCGTATTCCAAGATAAAAAAATTTTAAATTTACTTTATGCACAATAAAATAAATAAAATACTGGCAAAAAGTAGAGTTTGGAGACATAACAGACAGATTTTGAGTCGTTAAATTTAGCGGAAGTTGATAGTATCCATGACAATGCCAGCAGACAACGTTGGTGCTAGTGTTGGGTCATTTTAAATTGTTATTGTGGTTTGTCAAAAATGTGACTTCCATCACAGTATACGTAGTGGTAGTAGTAGTAGTAGTAGTAAGGATAGGGGCAAGATAGTAATAGTGTAGGTGTAGGGTTATGGTAGCAAAAGGGGTGACGTAGGTTATGGTAGGGGTAGAGTATGGTAATGGTTAAGTAAGGGTTACTTATAGTCAAAGTAGAAATAGGAGTAGCAGTAGTTGTGGTAGTAATTGTAGTGGTTATTTTACTGTCCGATTTTATTCAGCTCCAGATTACATCCAACCGCAATAAAACTGCAAATATTTATGTAAAAAACTGTTCAGTTTATATACAGTGTGAGGGTGACATCGTGGTTATAGATATAAAACAGCACAAATCACAATGTAAGAATTCAAACTTTAACATTACACAGTCAGCAAAGTTCTTCTGACATTGTGTAATGGTGATGTTTGAATTTCTACATTGTGATTTGTGCTGTTTTATATCTACAACCACGATGTCACCCTCACACTGTATATAAACTGAACAGTTTTTTTTACATAAATTATGAGTATGTGCATTTTGTTCAAGTGTACGTTTCCTGCTTTTTTTATACAGGATCGACCACTCATAATCATGACATATACAGTTAAACATAAACAATGTATTTACTAGTATTAACCTATTGATGAACCTCTGGAATAATCAGCACAGTAATCATTACAATTTTGAACATTATTCTGTGCGAACTGAAAAATTTAGAAGATCTTTTATTCCATTCTCTGTTATTGATTGTCAGTACATTTTATCTAGCATTTTATATGGTGACCACCAACACTGTTTTTTCTGACATTTTTTGTCACATTTTATTACCTTGTATTTTGTAGTGTATGTTTCTGTATTGTCACAATCCAGCCTTTTGGCTGCAATACTAATAGATGTTCTGTTCATTCATTCACTCATTGTGATTGTGATTAGGTGCGTGACGTGCTTCGGTCACAAAGCAGTGTTGGTATGAGGCATCGTGATCACTCAGTCACTGGCAACACTCTCAAGTCCATGAACACAGGGCTGGCTGAGTACTTCTTTGGCCGAGGACTCGACCAGAAACTCACGTTCCAACGATTCCTCACGTTCCAGCGACAACTACAGCATGAAATTCTTAGCATCGAGGTCCGCTACTCAACAGAAGTTATTCTCGGATTTATTACTGTGCTGCGGTCCTGGTGGGTCTTGCCAGTCTGTTTGCCTATCCTTTATGGCTCAAAAATAAACAAATATAGAAAAGCCAGGTTTGATGTGAACTTTTCCCGTGGCAGGAGTACCAGTTTTTAGCTCACTTGGTAACTTTGGTCTTGATTTGGTCCCAGTCTGTTCAGCAACCTAAATCAACTCAGCCTGACCATCTGTAGGTGCAGTGAATATCAGAAAAGCTGGGGAGTACACGGGCACACGGCATGATGCACTAGCACGTCTCATAGTGTAAGCTGGTGTCTGGCTGAGGGCTAAGGAAATGGAGATCAGTGCTGCCTTATATCTAAGATATGAGACAGGGCTTTATCCTTGAATAAAGCGATCAGTTGAAACAGTAAATAATTAGCTGTATAAATCTGTCGAATGCTATCCTTTATTTACTAATTAGTTGACTTTATGACAACCACTGTTGCCTTCTTCACCGTAGTGACTTCTAGCATAGAACAGAAATCATTCCAATGGAGGCAACAGCAGTTGTCAAAACGTCAACAGATTAGTAAGTAAAGGTTATAATTCGATTAATTTGTGTAGCTTGCTGATGACTTTACATACACTACAATGTGTCTGACAACAGTTTAATCGGTTTGAGCTGCACGATGGACGGATCTGTGAGCGAGACTTTGCTGAGAGTCTCGTTGTCTACGCCGGCTACAATGCTAAGAGACGTGTCCGCATGCTTAAGAGAGTGAAGAAGGCTTTCAAGGGCGAGAATATTGTAAGTTTTACAACACTTGAATGTGATTCAGATGATATCAGTCTGTTATCACCTTCATTATCGTCATCTGTAGATCATTGATTAACTCTGCAAAGGAAGGCGGTAATATCTTTCTGAAAGATTGCTCAAATTATAACGTTGTAACATGGCGAAATCATAACATTGGCACAGCATAGTGGTCTTCACAAATAGTCAGTGAAACAGAGATGTCTTCAGAGCACTTTTTAAAGAGGTTGACTGACTCCATTTCTCGTATGGTATTCTAATTCTTTGGGTGTTTTCAGAACATGTTGGCTGTGGTCGTTGTGGTGCAGGGGATCAGTTTTGAAGAGTACATCGACTTCTTCCAAGTGCTGAAACACATCAATGATGTCGACACTGCTCTCATGTTCTATCACGTTGCAGGAGCCTCCATCGACAAAGGTCAGTGCTTCTATTCCTACAGCGGACGCTGCCACTGCTTAGGCCACCGATGCTAGTAATATAGGGCCTGGTTAAACATGGAATCTAATAGACTGTAGGAAGACTTCACTTGGGAAAAATCAGACTTAACAATTATCTTAAGAAGGGAATGCAGTTTACGAAAACATCATAACAAAATAAAAAGTAGGAAATTCTAAATAAAATTGTCAATTTAGAAACATAGAAATAAAGCTGGCAAATTCACAGGTGAATTGCTAAGATTCTTTGTAAATCAACCTTCAGATCTGATGTGGAATAACTTTGGTAAAGTTGGTTGGTTAGCAAAGTAGTCAAAGTAGTCAGTGGAAGTGAGTAAGCTGTGACCACAGCCAGATAATTTTGATTGACTGCATGTTTGTGTGTGCCTTTTATTTTTTTTTAGTTGGTAGCCTGTATTGGGCAGATGGATCTGCAAGACCAGTGTTGCAGTCTGTCAGAATGGCTGCACAATAACGTGGTTATTACATGATATGTTTCTAACATATGTAGTGATGTGACGGATGCTGTTGTGTATTACTATGGTACAGCAACACTGAAGCACGTGGCTCGGACAGTCGCCCATGTGGAGCTCAGTGATCATCTTGTTGATGTCGTCTTTGTACTGTTCGATGAGAATGGTCAGTACTGACTGATGTCTGTCTTCTTGTCTTGATCACTATGAACTATGAAGCACACAGTCTGTCCATTTGGCTAAATTATTCAAAAAGTTATAAAGAACAGATTTTGATGAAGTTTTCGGGACAGATTGCACATGTAACTAGCTAGATTACAGTGTCAATCCATATTCTATTGTAGATTTGTGATCGTCTTATCATTCATTACCATTTACTAAAAGGGGTGTAAAGTGCCTGAATTTGATGAAATTTTACACAAGGGTGAAGAGTGGCGAAAAGAGTATACATTCAGATTTTGGTGGTGATCTGATTCAGGCTGTGAATCCAAGGTTCCTGAATGCAGGTCAAGATACTGATCTAGGAAATTTTGGATGAAGTTTTTGAAAAAGTGGGCGAGACGTAGGTAATGGATGTTAGATTCATCATATTGGCCAAATGGCAGCATTTGGTCTCTGATTGCTTTCACTGTTAAGCATTATTTTTTACCTGAACTGTCCAACACTACAGTGATCATGAATATGCCAACTGGCTAGCAAATTCCATCTCTTTGCCTGATACTGATATATAGCAATTTGTGCTTTTTACATGCGAAAGCTTTCACCGCGTCTTAGCCATCGCAATTCTGTCCGTCCCTCCGTCTGTCTGTCTGTCACATGGGTGGATCAGTCAAAAATGGTGCAAGCTAGGATTACCAAATTTTCACCGCCGGCTGCCCGGAACTCTAGTTTCAGGAACCATAAAGCTTTTCCAGAAATTTGAAGCGGGTCACCCCGAACGAGGGCGCTAAATGAGAGGGGAGGTGGGAAAAATTTGTGATTTTTGGCCAATAAGTCGCTATATCGCTATATCTCTATAACGGTGCGAGATAGGACCTAGGTTACTATTAATCACTAATTGGAAATCGTACACTGGCTCTCGATTGCTACCGATTTCAATGATCTTGGATGACCTTGAACGCTAAAATAGGGGTTTTTATGGATTTCTTGGCGATTTTGGACTGTGAGACACTTTTCAAGAGCAAATTGTGCTGAAACCAATTGAGACATACACATAGACAAGCTGCATATGAAATTTTTAGCATTGAACGTAGATTTCGACGGTCTAAGTTTCGATTTTTTAGGTTCAACGAAACTTGCGCACGAGGGCATCAGAGAGCGGTGCCCCTGTAAAAGTCGTTATTTTACCGTTGTTGGCCAGTCTTTCGTGAAAACAGCTGGAGATAAACTGAGAGTTTGTGAACAGGAACTGCTATAGGCTTTCGCGCGTCTCGTGAGCCTTAGCTCAAATTTCTTGTTTTCACTGCCACCAAGAGCAGGAAATTTGCAGCAAAACAGTCATCAAACTGTGAAGTTGTTGGTAGTAGACCTTCTGAAAATTGCACTGACTGAAATCATTGTAACTGCAGTGCTAAAAAGGAAGGGTGTAACCGTTTGTTTGACAGACGATGGTGAACTGAGCAACAAGGAGTTTGTGTCGGTCATGAAGCATCGAATGATGCGAGGGCTGGAGAAACCCAAGGACACAGGGTTCATCAAGCGTCTTGCTGCCATGTCAAAGTGTGCAAAGGAGCACACTTCTTTTTACTAGAACTGTACTCAACAATGCAAAGATTTAGATTACCATTAACTTTGAACAGTTTAAATGGCAGTTTGACATTTTTGTTCGGGCGTTGAGAGCGCGGCGCATTGTGGCTATTGTTAAATTGCGCCTTTTAAATAATCTTACTAACTTACTTACTTACTTATCATCACTAGTTTTTTTCATGCTAACCTCAGAATTATTACCTCCACCAATGCAATTTTATATTTTTTGGTCTGTCTGTCAGCTAGATTAGTGAAAGGCAAAGTAATTAAACTTTGGTGGTGATTCACTAAATTTCATAGGATATGATTTGTTACCATTAGGAGATGATAGCTGTACTAAGGGTATTAAGTCTTTTTTGTGTTCTACAGATCTTGCTAATCAGCTACCTTTTGCAATTACTCCTGTTGAGCCTGCTGTACTGCCACTGCAGGACTTTTATTGGCTAGATGCTCTTGCACAGTGGTTTGTACCACGATCCATTACTTGACGTTAAAACTTGACACTTGATGGAATGCACGATGTTAGTGAATGTGCTACATTGTGTGATCGTTATACAGCTTTACGTTTCTCATGTGCAGCCTTTCTTGAAATTTTACATTTTAGAACATTTTTATGCTGGTGTTCTTGTGTTTGTTTGCTACACTTGTATGACTGGCATCAGATGTGATTCCAGGCTATAACTAGCATGTAGGCTAGTTATACACAGTGTTTCATAACAAAGCACCCTTTTTTTTTTCATAATTCACTCAAATGATGATCGATTTATACAACATTTTACCCCTTGTACTAATGCAAAATATTTCAACAAAACGTGGCTGTTGGTTAAATATTCTTTGCTAGTCGTGACGTAACGGTGTCGTCATAATGTGTCGAGAGTATAAGCTTGCTTGTCTCAACTGGTGCTGTTAGTTGCTGAAATGGTCCTAGAAAATTTTTCATGGGGGTCCTGGAAAGTGCTGGAAAAGTCCTGGATTTTTTTGTCAGTAAACAAGTGGGAACCCCGAATCATTACGTCATGACTAACAAAGAATATTTAATCAAAAGCCACATTTTGTTGGAATATTTTGAATTAGTATTTCTTCAGGTACAACTGGTAAAAATTTCATGTAAATTGATGTCACTGAAGTGAATTATGGAAAAGAGAAAAGGGGGTTCTTCTGATGAAACATTGTGTACAATGTACGTGGGCTATGTACCAATAAGCGTATGGGGGCTTGGCATCACTCGTGGGCTGAACAACAACTTCTCCCACAAACTGCTGTTAAAATATGCATCTGTGAATATTGGTTGTTCGTGAGAATACCAGGTTATACTTTGGCCTTAAATGCACCAATTTGTTTTCACAGGGGTTCCATTGTTGATCTAGCATTACAGAACTCGCCCCGCGCCTATACTCACTGGTTGACGTTGTACCCTTCCAGAAAAATTCCTACCTCTGCCTCTTTACCCAAATTCTGTGTTTGCCTATGAATGATGCTCAGAAAGGTGTGCATGATTTTCATTAGTATTTGATTGAAATATCGTTGATTTACTGGTATGAAACAGCTTAATTGGTTGCTGTCATATCATCAGGGTTTCCACGCCTCCTGGAAAGTCCTGGATTTTTTCTTGAAAATTCCAGGACCTAGAAAGTTCTGGAAAATCACTTTGGGCCAGGAAAGTCCTGGAAAAATATCTTTAAAAATCATGCTTTTTATAGGCTCAAATAGACATCATTTTTTCTGCTTGCTTCACTCACAGATTACTTGTAATCCCACTTTTATATTTGTGGTGCTAGTATGTTATATTTAAACATGGTCCTAGAAAGTTTTTCATGTGGGTCTTGGAAAGTGCTGGAAAAGTCATGAATTTTTTGTCAGTAAACAAGTGGGAACCCTGAATCATGTAATCCAGTTTGTTTATTATCCCTAACTAGTACTTAACTACGTGTGCAAGTTAGCTAGTTTGTAGCTGGTTTGATCGATTTTCTGTTTGTGTAAATGAACTAGTAGTTCAAACAGAAAGCCTTTGGTTTCACAATGAAATTCATTTCTGTTATTCGCTGTGATGGATATGAAATCCGCAGTTTTTTTCTAGTCTCTTTACTCTGACACTTTGGCATTACAGCTGTTAACAATTATCGAAGTGACTGCTGAGTACTTACATGCATTGTGCAGAATGGTGTTTTGGGCCACTTCAAGACTGGTTCAGTCTAGCTTTGTATGATTAGGCAGACTTGACTAATTGACTGTCTGTCCATCACTGTTCAAAATCCATTGAGCTTAACAAAATGTTTACAAACAATAATGTAATAAAAGCTATAGGTAGAATTATTGTTTATGCTCAAATGGCAATATTTGCCAAGTTCCTGCAACATAGCACTCATTTACTGGCCAGTTAAGTGCAACCCAGATAACACATTGCAGTATTTCAGTCTCTGCTTTATTTTTTCATGAATATCTCTACTGTCTTTTCTTCTTTGTAGTTTGCAGTATAGTTGATTACTGAGTAAAGCTGTTGTGGATTTGACACTGACTAATTAAAACGTCTGTCCAAAAGTAGCCCACTAAATTCATCTAAACTTAATGTTGATTATTTTCTGGGTTACTGTTTTTGTATAAATAGCCCATATGTTGAGCTACAAGGATTGTTGATCACACATGTATTAAGTGCAACTACAACCCTGTACATATGACCAAATGATGTTTTGCGTTGGCTTTCTGACACAGCTGTATAAGACTGTACAGAGAGTTTTGTTGAATCTTACCATGTGGTAATTGTTTATGGATTCATTTCCTCGTTTTATTGGATGTTTGTTGCAAATGCTGATTGTACACTGTAAGCATTTCCCTGGTATTTTTACGTTTTTGTGTTGATTTAAACCTTACTATGCTCTTATACCATTTGGTTTGTACATCTGTACCTAGTTCAATTGTGCCTAATGCACAGACACCTGATGCCCGATTTAATTCCTATTAGCATGTGCCATGTCTTAGAATTAGCACTGACATGGGTGAAGAATACAGAGGTGACGGTGAAGTTAATAGTTGAGTCTGAAAAGCTGAACACAAAAGGACAGACATTCGTTTAGCAACGATCTAAAAAAGTGCACCGAGGCATATTACGGTGTGTTTTTCAACCAGTCAAGTAGGCAGACTAAAATGTTCATAGTCTCTGTAGAAGATGTTCGTTTCTCTTAACTATGTTTTGTTTAATTTAGCAAGACAGACTAACCTCAGACTACCCTCAACTATCAGCTTACACATCCACACAACCCAAGACACAAACAGGACCTATCCATTATAGACGTGACCTGACCACAGCATTGCCCCAACAATCTGTACATGTTGGACAGAATGATTCACACAATGGTTTCATTTGTCTTTCATTCAGATCTTTTTCTATTGACAATGTATAGCCCAAGCAGCGGCATTTTGGGTTAAAATGTTGGGGTGTTGGCAGACCCAATTATGACAGACAGCTGAAAATTTTGAACAGGAGATTACGTTGCTCAAAATTTACATTTTGCCCCCAAATTCAGTCACAGTAGGAAATTTCCAGCCACTGGTATTTTTGGAAGAAAATTTTCTGACAGGCAAAAAGCACTCCCTCCCCTCTGCCACAACATCACTGACCCAAGTACAACTCTACACTGAACAGCATTACAATGTGCGTATCATCCCGAGATTGTTCATCGATCACTGGTTTCATCAAATACAACTTGCTGCCCTAGATGGCAGGCCCATAACCAAGGAGCAGGAGGAGAAGGTTCAACAGAACTACCCCCTCCCCCTCATCAGCTGGAACCAGAAAGTACTGCATAAAATAACCAAAAAACGCCACAAACAGTGTAAAAAAATCTGTAAAAATGTGTCTTCAGCTTGGACTTTGCCCCAGACACCACTGGGAAAGCTTACTGAGGCCCTGGATGTCGTAGCTGGATTTATAGAGGGTTATTTCACAGCACAGGGGCGGAGGCAAACTTGCCTTTGGGAAAATCCTGCCACGGGCCTAGACAATATTGCGTGAGAATTTGAGAAGCTGGTTCAGTCGCTGGTTTCACCGGTTGACATGGGTGAAGTGAGTTGCGGAGGCGGAGGTGAGGCTGAGCCATGACGTTCTGCTGATGCTGATGCTCGTGATGACATTGATGATACAGATGCTGAGCGTGACTTCCTTCCCCGATCACTCCCCCTATCACTGGCCTCGTTATCACTACCAGCAGCCTTCTCACTCGCTCTGTCACTGGCCCTATCACTTCCTTTATCACTCGCGTTGTCACTGGCCTCGCTGTCTGATAACACCTTCGCACGCATCTTTGAAGCTGCTGCCTTCCCTCTGTAACAGACAGGCATCACACGACTGACTAGAAACTGGATCAGTGAAGACATGCTAATAACATTAACAGTGTAGTGGCTGCCTAGATTAGTTGGACAGGATTCAGGGATGTCAACCAAATGAAGTTAAGTGTAGAGGACCAGTAACTAGTTATTTACATGCAGCAGCAGTAGCTGATAGGCAAATGCCACAAGAGGTGGTCAGATGAAATACCCACAGAAACTAAACACGCTCAAAAAATGGACTGTTCATTAACATTTACAGTATTCAATCAGTACGCATGGCAAAGCTCTGTATTCCATTTTATGTGTTTCTGTGTGGAGTGTGACAACGATGTTGAGCTTATGATCAAAAAGCTGCGAGTTTGACTGACTCCCAGTCAGGTGACTATAGGGATGGGTGACTGTCTGCGGACAGGTAAACCGTCTTGGATATAACCAACAAACACTAAGGTCAACTCAGCTTTTCGTCCCTCTGGGGTAGCTAAACTGAGTAGACATACAGAGCGGCAACTGTTTGGACGACTGCATAAAAAGAATGACCCACACAAGTCTACGAGCAAGTGTACTAACTGGTCTTCGTCCTCAGATCCGCTGGATGACGACGAAGATATGATTGCCTTGGAGACAACCTTGCGGCGCTGTTTAGCTGTCAAGCCGTCATCAGTCGGGGGCTTCTGGGACTTGGCGGCTCCTCCATGACGCTTGCGACGTGCGCTGGAACCGCCACCACCTTTCCCATGTCTGCCATGAGACCTTCAATGCAGCAGCAGCATTACTGCTACAATGAGCCTCATCATTAGCCTAGTAGTACAACCAGCATCATCTACATAAGCAGTAACATCTCTCAGCTCATAATACATAATGACAGAGATTACAACTCTGCCCTACGGCGTGTACAGTGACAGAAATGAACTGAACGGCACTGACATTTCAGCTTAGTTTGTTCGCTCAATACACTCCTTATACGCAACAGCACTGAGATTTTGGTTCAGTTCTGTTGCTTTTGTACGTGCCACTGAACAGTGTTGCATTACAATGCATACATCATCAACAGACGGCTCGTCAGTCGCTGGATTCGTCAGCTGACACTGATGAAGCCAGTCCTGCAGAAGTGAATGACTTAGCAAGCTTTATTTAACTGGAAATTTGTAAAAAAATAACCTAATTGTAGTTGTATAATATAAGACAACAGAATACATGAAACATCATCATGACATCCATGTGCATTGTTTCTAACCATATTTCATTTCATACAACTATAAAAAAACTATTACAAGTTGAGATACAGAGTATTTGCACATTAATGTAGCGACATAAACAAGACTCTTTTGCAGACTAAGAAAACTTTATCTTTTTTTCTAAGTTGTTATCCATAAATTCATTATTCGAAACCATGCCTATCAGACAAAAAACCTATTCATATAATATATTAACTGTTAAGCAAGTAAGTACATGCAGCAAAACAAAGACAGGACTGGCTTCAGCATGAGCACAGTGTGAAAGTACCATACGTAGGTTTTTTGCGCTTCCTGTCCTTGTCACCACCAGCAGCGGCAGTACTCGGGCTGTCGGCGTCAGAGCCACTATGCCTACGTCTCGACTCGTCATCTGATTCACTGCCCCCATCACTCACAATCTCATCTTCCTCTGCCTTCTTTGACTTCTGCCATATGACCACAAAACGATACAATATGATGAATGATTTGCACAGGAAAACCGGCAAACAAGCTGCCAGTTTAATCTAGCACAATAACTAAAATGTCAGTGGATAAGCAAGAACGATGAGGATCGAGTATTACATCGTGGAGTTTGGACTGGACGATCCCTCGTCTCAGTTCTACAAACTTTCTTGTAACTTTGAAAAATTGTTTGCTGTGGTGACATCTAGTGGCATATGGAATATATCCAAAGAAGGCAACAGCAGCTGACAAAATCTCAAATGTTAAATTAGTAAATAAGAATTGCAATGTGACGAATTTACACAGCTTATTAGTTGTCATTCACTGACAGCTGTTAGAATGAGCGACATTTAGAAAGTTCTCACTGTCTGTTTTTGGCATGAAAAAGAAGGTTAGCTCCATCACAGGCTGCGCGGTAGCGCCAGCCCTGTTGTAAAGGTGACCAGCCATTTCAATGGGAAACTCCAAAATTTGACCCCTCGTATTCCCCAAACCCCTTAATTTTTCCACACCGAAA
>Ga0209671_1004318_pt1 | contig 14044 bp, 4 predicted proteins | sample WorMetHERISLAND2_2_FD_187401 | JGI IMG/M metagenome (GOLD analysis project Ga0209671, IMG submission 187401) | Marine gutless worms symbiont microbial communities from Max Planck institute for Marine Microbiology, Germany - Olavius geniculatus... | ecosystem: Host-associated > Annelida >... | reverse complement strand
GTGTGGGACAACCCTGCAGGAGTTAAGCCACGCTGCCCTAGATAGGCAGCGGTGGGCAGCGATAGTAAGAATGGCGTCAGACACCAACGGGCATTGAGCCCACGGTTGTCGATGATGATGATGATGTTGATATATTTGCGGAATTTCGTGGAAGACCGACGATTAGTACTATTGTCTGCATGATGACGCAGTTTTATCACGGAGTGTGACGGAAAATTCAAACTGAACTGCCTAAAACCATGGGCCCTATTAATAACTATCACAACGCGGCACAATCGGATAAAGCAAACACAACAAAACTTGACAGACTGCACTTTTAAAAAGGAAAAAAAGATGGATAATTTTACTTTGTGTATTGCTAGCATAACTGAGCACAATGACCGCCTTCAACAACGGAAATCTGTAGACAGTTTATTCACAAACGAAAGGCCTTGATGAGCCACAGAATTGTGCAAACTGGCCCGCGGAATTTGGCAAAATTTTCCGTGCAAATCTGTGGGCCCTACTATTCTGTAACACTGTTCAGAATACTGTAAGTATGTGACAACGATAGCCACACCACGAAAGCTATTATCAGATTGTCATCTGTTACGATAAGTTAAAGGTGTCATATTTATTACATTACTTTTTGTTCACTTGTGCATTATTTTACATTGCAGGTACAACGGAGAGAATATTTGAGACAAAGCCGCATTTATATGACGTTTATGTCAACAATCAGAACGTAACAACGCAATCGGCAGCGTTGAAAGACTTGCTCAAAGTCAGCTCAGCCGACCGTGAGAAGTTTGACAAGCTTAACAATTTACGGTTTGTCTATTGGTTCACTGAATCTGTAGGTGCTCCAGTGCAGTGTCATTTTTTATGCACAAGAGCTAGCATAGCTATAGCGCGCATTAGCTACAGTAATTCTGTCCGTCTGTTCATCCTTCTCTCTGTCCGTCATGACCCGATACCGATTCAAGCCCAGGTGAGATAGAGACTTCAGGTTTTCACCATATGGTAGGATTGGTAGCTTAGGGTTTTTAATATTTTGTGACAAAGTTCCATGCCACTGAATAAGGCGGTCCCCACAAAAGAGGGGCACTCTTTAAAAAGACGTTTTTTTATCGCTATTGGCTCATTTCGCATGAAAATGGTTGCAGATAGGCACAGACATGCTGTTTATCATAACAAGCACTGGCAACAAGCTTCTTATTAATGTCAACATCAATGAAACTCAATGATTTTGAACCTCCAAAATTGGGGGTTTCAGTGAATTTTTCGCGATTTCCAGCTACGACACACATTTCATGAGTGAGTTGCGCCAAAATGGCTGGAGACAGACCAAGATAGTCTGCATCTGAAATTTGCAACGTTGAATGTAGATTTCAGCAGTTCAAGTCTTGAAACCCTACGTTTAATGAGGTCTGCGAACGCGGCTGTCAAACAATGTTACCTTTATAAAAAGTGGTTATTTTTTTGCTATAAATATGTTTAACATAAAAACGGTAGCAGATAGGCACAGACATGCTGCTCATCATAGCAAGAACTGGTGACGTGCTTTTTAGTGGTGTCAACATCAGTGACCCTGAGTGACCTTGAACCCCAAATTTAGGTATTTTTAATGATCTTATTTCCAATTTTTGACTGCAGAAAAGTGAAATGCGATGAAATGGATGCAGATAGACCAAGACTACAGGTCCGCGAACAAAATTGTTATAGGCTCTTGCACGTCTCATGAGCATTAGTTCAGATTTTTTGTAGTCTGTACAATGCAACTGAAATGCACTGAACTCCACTGACATATTGCAGTTTTTAATTTGTTTGTCAGTGCAACGCAGTTGCTCTGGAAGGATGGAAGGCTGAGTTGACCTTGGTGTTGGTTATATATATCTAGACGGTTTACTTGTCCGCTGACAGTCACCCATCCAAGTAATAACCAGTTGACTGGAGTCGAACCCACGACCTCAGAAAAATGCTACAGGTGTTTTAAAGGTGATTTTAAGCTCTTTAGCATCAATATTCGACAGAAAGCGCTGGTCTGTGTTTCTGGACCATCGTGAGCTTTGGCTTTCACTACAGCTGCAAGTAATCTCTTTATCTTGGAAAAACATGTGAGTAAATTTGCTGTTGCTGTTTTGCTGAAGGAACCAGGGGCATTTCTTGCAGGAAGGTTTCGGAGATGACAGCCTTAATGAAGAAGACATGTTCACCTCGTAAGTCTGTGCAGTTCATTTCTCATAGCAGTGTTTGAGGTCTATGGTCATAGTATTATTCAGGTGTATTTTTAGAACAGGCATGATCTGTTTCCTGGCTGGATGATGTAAGAGTGTTTAAACTACTTTTTTCTTCTGATTGTTACTTGTTATTGCCAGCTATACAGCCACATTAAATTCAGGCAGGAGTTGGCCATGCCTTTCCCTTTAGGCCACACATGACTAATGACTATGGCGAGAATGCAGATTATCGAGACTAGCAATATTCCCGCTCTACGGCAGGTCCACTCTGTTACTTGGCAACTCAGCCCTCCCTCATTCTGCCCGTGGAAGGTGGGAGGTAAGGTGTGGCGCACATTTCGAAGGCCTAAGGACTCGAACGCCACGGTTGTGGTTGACGATTGTGCAACGCAAAAGGCAACAGTGGGGTCTCACAGACAGACAGACAGACTTTCCGTGCATTATAGTAAGATATTAAGATTGTTTTGGCACAGAAGAAACATTTCATTTGAAGCATTCAAAAACTTCATTCGGACTGCTTTGCTGAAATTGCAGCAAACCTTATCTGTTTACGGAGCTTCACCCTGGACTTAACTCGTGTGCTTATGGCGTTCCCCCAAACCTCGCAGCTGTTGGGGAGTGGCTTGCTGCCCAACTCTGCCCCAAGAACTTTTTTGCTTTCGCTCTTTGGGTTTTGATTTTTGCCCCTGTGAAAAATTTTTTAGATCTGCCATTGCTCGCTCGTTCACTTGTTATGTGGTGAACAGGTTTTTTTGCTGATTTGAGTGGCCGTATCTTCCAGATGCTGATCAAGGTTGCTCATGTGTTACTTACATGAGGTGTATGGCTTGTGGATAGGTTTTTTGCCGACCTGAATGACCGTATCTTTCAGACACTGATCGAAGTGTCGCAGTCGCAGGACCGCCAGTTGACCGGCGAACACATGAAACTGATGAGCCTCGATCCAGTCGGAGACCGGGTCTTTCTGATGGAACTGGTTGAGATCTACGGGATCGATGTCATGTTGATTGTTGATAACCCGTGCTGTCCAACGTGATGTGTTTGACTGTCTCGATGTGCAAAAATCATGCCCGGTTTTTAAAAAATGGGTAAACTAGGGGCAATCAGGGGCCAATTTTTAAGACTGGGGGGGCAGTCATCATTCCACCAGTGAGGCAAAAAGTGCGCTAAATTTATTTCTGCTGGGATCTCCCTATACCTCAGTGGGTGAGCTTGCAATGCTTCCCCGAACTTCCTTTTCAGCTGGGGAGGGACTCGCCCACGTCCAATTTGATCCCCATTCCATTTGATGTCTGTGGCATTCTAACCTTTTACCCTTGGAATATTTTTTGCCATCATCTGCCATTTGGTGGAAAATGCAGCATTTGATGAATTTTGGAAGGGGTTCGACATTGAAAGAGAAGGGGTAGACATTGGAGAGGGGGCTTGCGTAGTGTGACAAAGGATGGATAAATGCCGCTGGTCTGCCAGTCCTGTGTCAACATGCACACGTTTACTATGTGTCAAGTGTCAACCATGCAGGGCTGTCTTTTGCCAGCGCGGGGGCCTTTGGCACTGACTGGCCTGTTGGGCCAATAATACCTGTGGTCACTGTGTAATAGGCTTAAGTGTCTGTAATGTAGTCTTCTTACAATTTCACGAGCAAAGCGAGCAAAAAAAATTGGATCCTAGACTTTAACTTTTCCCCTTCCCCCTTCCCTCTTCCCCAACATTTTTTTAGATGTTTTGACTGAGTTCAAGTTGTGACAATAATTTATCTGCTAAGATGATGAAAATTAGTTAGACTCGTTGATCGATTCATCGTCCCTTGGAGCGCAGGGCCTTTTTGTGGCACAGAGCCCTTGGCACAGTGCCAAGATGCCCCCCCCTTAGAAGACGAGTCTGCAGCCATGTGTGTTATCCTTTGGAGCTACTGTAATACTTTTTCTTCTGTTTTTTGCTGTCTTTGCCAAGTCAATCAAGAGTAAGTGATTAAGAAAATTTTAAGGCTCACTTAACGGTTAGTCAGCAATTAATGCCATAGTTGGTGAGTGTATCTGTGGCATTATGTAAAGTTCTTTTTAATCAGTTTGTCGTAATATATGTTTATTGTTACTAATTGCATTTATCATTCCAGTTCTCATTCAAGCATTAAACATTTTATTGGTGGTGCCTATTGTTTATGTTGATTTTTGTGTGTCTCCTATCTGTGCTGAGCAGTTGTCAGTGTATTTGTGCTTCACATTTGCATAAAAATCGGTCCATTTTTGTCAATTCGATGAAAGTATGCAGGGATAGGGAGATGTTGTTCGAAACTACATTAGCAGCAATTCTTTTGAACCAACATTACAGCCAGTTACTTTAATCATGAAATTTTTTATAAAGTTCGAGTCAGTGTGTTTACTGTTACCATTTCTTATGACATTTTGAAAGAAGTTGTTTTTCTGCATTGCATGCCTTGAAGTACATTACTTTTGTTTTAAAATGTCCCACAGCATGTTTTTTGTTACACACGGACCAGGCCTGTGTGTAATTTAGAATTTCCCTCCCAGTTGCAGCGTTGCCTACAGGAAGACTGCCAATGCGACATTTTATTTCATTTTACTACTATTCCACACTAGTATTATGTTTTTTACTACGGGGCTCGAGGGGCACATGATATGTAGAACATGCATGTTTTATGCAGATATTTTCTCAACCATGGTTTCCGAAATCTTAGCTTGGGTCGTTGTGGTAAAGTATGAGTTGGAAAAGATTGATCGGTTGTATTGGTAGTACTGCCAGTATGTTTAATTAGCCTTCTATCTGCATGCATTATGTACACTGTATGAAAATAAGAATTATATGTTTCTCTTAAATATTTGTATTTTTTGCCACCCTGTAGAAATAAAAGCATCTGCTGTATGGACTGCTAAGTGATGTGTAGGGCCAACAGTTTTCCGCAAAAAAATTTTGCCAAATTCCATGAATCTGTTCGCAAAATTTTGTGGCTCATTGCGGCAAAATCATCCAAATTTCACCGCTTACTGCAGCCTTACGTTTTTGATTAAACTGAGCTCCAGTGCTGGGGTAGTTACTTCCAAAAGTAACTAGTTACCGTTACTAGTTACTGTCCCTAAAATATAACTAGTTACTCAATTAGTTACGTCTATAAAATTGTAACTAGTTACTTTACTAGTTGCTATAAAAAGTAACTATTTACTTTGCTAGTTACACTGTTTCATAAGCATTCTAATAATGCACTGCTACAAGTGGCAACACGGTTTGTACTAAATCAGTATTTTAAGCACCACAACAAAACATTGAAGATTCATAAATGTCCCGAGACGCAACACAACTCATTAGACATCAACATTTAAAACTCATGCGTCTAGCTGTTTTCCTTTAAATGTCTGTTTGCACGCAACATCAACAGTTCTTCAAAATGTTTATCAGAGAGCCCATTCCTTCGAGGAGTCAAGATTTGCCCTCCAATGCCAAATAACCATTCCACAAAAGCACTTGAGGGTAGAGCAGTGTTCTTAGCAACAAACACTTTCTTCACAAGTGGGAAGCGGCGAAGACGGCTGAAAACTTCTAGAGATGTGCCATTTTTATTTGCTGAGTAGTTGAAAATTTTTTTTAAAATGTAACTCGTTGCTTACGTTACTAGTTACTTTAAAAAGTAACTAGTTACTGACAATGTTACGTCGGGCCAATAGTAACGCGTTACAGGACTAGTTACTCCTAAAAGTAACGCGTTACAGTTACGTGTTACTTTGTAATGCGTTACTACCCAGCACTGCTGAGCTCTGTCCTGTTAAAACAACTTTATTGAAGGCTGGCATTATGCTTATTTATGCTGGGTTGCGGGTCAAAAAATATCAATTTTTATTTCATATAAAAAGTGCTGTCTGTCAGGTCACATTGTGTTTATATACAATTGTAACATACTGTGATGGTATATAATAGGGCCCACAAATTAAGGCAGTTCAGTTTGATTTTTTCGTGATATATTTAATCTGTTTAATTATGTTATCAAGTTGACTATTGTACTAATCATTGATCGTTTCTCAACTTTTGCAAAAATTGTGCAAAATTCCGCAGAAATATCAAAATTCCGTGGAAAAGGGCAAATTTTACAGGTCGGCTCGAAATTTCGTGTCTCGCAGAAAACTGTGTGACCTAGTGGTGCATATATTTCTTGTGTTTTTAGTCGTATAATGATTATCACAGTGTATAGTGTGCAATGATGTTCTTGTTTTGTGTGCAATGTAGATAATTGGATATGTACATATTTTATTTTTCTGTATTTATATCAATAAAATCATGAGCTTGTCAAACTATTGTAGGCCTATTTTCTTTTTAAAACTTTTATGTGGAAATTTATGCATTAACTTTGTTGCTATAGGCTGCAGTCTTTCAAAATATGGATGTTTTAACGTTTAATCACAATTGTACATGGAAAAAAACACCAGTACATCGATGCTATCATAACTGTGAATTCTTGCCAATTTTCATTTTTTTCTGTTTTTTACAATAGGTGTTTTGACATTTAGCAGTGAGTTTTCAACGAATGATTATTAAATATTTCTTCTCGCTTTGAGTGTATTGTGCTGCACTGCGTAGTGGAAATGTTAACCTCTAAACACAAGCTGATGTGTAACTTTTGTAACTGAAGTTTGTATAATTTATTCTTATCAAGGGTGGAATACAAAAAATATTTCGATTTTAACAGTCTGTTAGTTGGTTCGTGTGCAGTTATCAAGATGCCATAGTTGTCTGGCAAGGGGAACATCTCTCTCCATTTTGGATCTCGTTTCAATTACTGTGAAGTCTTTCATCTCTATATTTCAGACCGATTCCTGTCTGAACACCCTACGTCGCGGAGGGAGAAAGAATAAATGTTTAAATTTAATACCAAAAACACAATAAATTGTGCATGAACTATCTACTGGTTAACAGCTATGTTTATCGCCATCGTTGTGCAAAAAATTTGCTTATTTTCGTTTTAGCCTTCAGATTTTGTTTGGTTTAAACATTTAACTGTCGTTTTTCGTTTAAATGACGCCTGCATATATTAATACTTCTATGGTGTTTACATTCACTGAATTAATTATTCTAGCGTTATTGACATTGCAAGTTTGCACAGTCGTTACGGTAATAATGCGTTACGATATGACTGTTAAGATTTATTGATATGAATTACGTTATTCGATTTTTTAAAATCCTTTTATAAGCATTGATAGGTTTGTGTAGGTAGGTGAACGCGGTGAACTTTGTCGCTTTTGGTCGAAAACCGAGGGTAAACAAAGTTACTTCCTGCTCGACCTAGCCTTGTAATAAGCCGTGTATGGCCGGCTTTCCCTGGCTTCTTTTAGGTTATTTTTATAGATGTCCTTTTTTTCTTACGTAGTTACTGTACACACTGCCGGCCGTTTAGACGAATGAGGCATATGCACACGGCCAATGAAAAAAAAATAGTAATCAGACGCGAACAGTAGTGACAAACAATGACTTCACAGAAATTTTCCCCGTGGAGCTATTGCTGCCATATTTTCAACATTTCACCGTAGTTAAGCAGTGCACAGAAAAATTGTTTAGGATTTTAAAAAATTATATTTAGTCCATTTATTGATTGTAAGTTTGACCAGTGAAGCATTTGAGAATGAGCGATCATGAGTGAATGTGCAGGGCAGGCACTGAGGCATCGACAACATAAGTGACGTAGGCCTACAGTTGAGCACCTGACATACGCACCCCTTGTGGCCAGGCATGTAGCTTGCATCTCAGCGTCGGTGTCTGGCATTTTATCTCTGTTTTTAGTCATGTGCGGCATGCTGGTTTCGTCATTTTTGCATTGTCTGGTAGCGTTTATCTACATTTAATAAAATCTGGAAGGCTGAGTTTTGATTCCGTGTGTAGAAAATCGTCTTGTGGTGGTTTTTTATGCATTTCATTCTGCGATCTTTTTATGGAGTGGTTTTCAGGCATATGACCTAACTGTAGCTAACTATCTGTGTCCTCTTGATGTCAAGTTAGAAATGAATACATGTTTCAGAAAGCTGTTGTTAAAAGTTTGCAGATACATTCCAGCTTAATTGTGACAGATTTTTAGTACAGTTCTGTAAGTAACCTATGACAGTCTTGCAGGAAGGGGCCTACTGATGTAAGACAGTATGAACATTTTAAATTTTACGAGGTGAAAAAATACTGCAATCGTACTCGGCCGTGTGTATAGAAATTTTCTAATTTGTTCACAGTCAGCCGTGTACGTCGTTGCCGTTTTCTATACACACGGCCGGCCGTGTGCATAACACCAGTCTTTTTTTTTATGCCAAGACAGATTTGTTAAGGATTACATTTGGCAAGAGGTCTTATTGTGTGCTGGGAGATGTTATATGTCCACTTTTCACATAAGGTGATCTGATCTGCTTTGCTCAGTGATGTTAGATGTGTTTTGTTGTTGTTGTGCTTTTCACTGTCAGTTGCAAGGCTATCAGTGGTGTTTGGATGCAGCATTTTATCCGTTGACTTTTGCATGATTTCTGCCACAGAAAAACTTGTTTAATCAGAAGCTTCACTTCTGTGAATCAGCTAAAATATGGCTGCTTCGAAGCCATCGCAACCACCACCGACCTATAATGAAACAATGCATGGCGAGACTTCACATGGATCTGCACCAGTGCCATCTGGTGAACAGGGCTCGGTGCTTAGAGGACCAGATATGACTTACCTCAAGTCTGTAGGAGGGATTCTCAAGATCGTCGAGGCTGTGAGTTATATTGTGATTGATAACTGAAATTTAAAATTTGATATATTAAGAAATTTATGTAAATTAGTTGATTATGAACTGTTCAACAGTTTTCATTATTTGTGACCATCGTCTGTTGTTCGTTTTTGTAGTGGACACATCAAGCTGTTCAAGCACCTTTTTTCTTGACTCTGGACAATGGGTTTCGTGTGCATCTAGTTTCTATCATGAACTTGCCTCAAAGATGTAGGGTTACAGATTATGGTGCCGTAATCTTTGTGCCGTTTTTTGGACCACCCTGTATAAGTCTCTGGTATCAACTTTGACAGAGCAACGTGCAGCAGTGATCTCTGTTTTTGTATTATTGCATTGTTACCTCCGCCAAGGAGGTAATGTTTTTGCTGGTTTTTGTTTGTTTGTTTGTCGGTGTGTTAGCAAGATAACTCAAAAAGTTATGGACGGATCCTTCCGAAATTTTGAGGGTATGTCGGGCATGGCATAAACTACCAGTAATTCAATTTTGGGCGTGATCCAGCAGGAATCCTGGATTCTGGATTACTTTGAAATTTTCGTTACCATTGCGTTAGAAGGGGTGTAAGGGAACCGCTGGCAAAGCGAAGATGGTGACGCCACCTGGCGAATAGCTTTGCCTTGGCGGAGGAACTTGCGGGCTATGACTGCTTTCTAGTTTATTGTTTGGTTGATGGCATGGCATAATAGTAGTATTTTGTGTCAGTTATAACGTGGAAGACTGACACAACTGACTCTAACAGTTAGAGTGTTCCATAACCCTAAATGCTGGTAATCTAGCCTCATCTGCTGCATATGAATTAATTTACTGTGTTGGGCCAGTAGTTGTATCCTTGACTGTTCGTGGGCAGGTATGGCATGGTAAAATGAGTAGCAGATTTTGGGCTATTGATAAATGGTGATATCGAGCATAGCTGCCAGTTTAGTAGTTTAGGCAGATCTGTTGGTGGTTCTAGCCCACAAGATCTGGGGGGCATTGTCCTATAGTGAGTGCAGTAGCGTGAGCTTATAATGGGGGTACCAGGTCCATGGACAGAGCCCTTGGTCAGGGGGGCTAAGCCCCCTGAAGCCGAAGCACTTCTGGTTTTTGGACATTCAATGGAAGCCGCAAATTTGCCCACTTTTCTAAAATTTGGAAATGCGATGAAATCAGATATTTGTGCTTTCTTTGCCAAAAAATTATGGGGGCCATGAAACTGGGGGGCCTGGAGCTAAACGGGGGCCTGCGCCCCCGCCCCCTGGCCCGGGCTTAAAACTGCCACTGTGGCTCACACTGACTGATGTGTTCGAAAGGTTGGCAGCTGGCTAGCACTCATCAGATGAACTGGGTGAACTCTCGCGATGGCTGCGCCATGATGACAGCACCACAAACGTTGTCATTGCTGTTGTTATTACTGCTTACATGTGTGCAGGTTTCATGTCTAATTGGGTTCATAATTGACATGACGGCATACTATCCGGGCGGTGGCTTTACAAGTTTCTCAACCATTAACGGTTTTCTGCAGGCAGTCATCTGGTTTGTTCTGCGACTTCTGCACGCGATTCCTCAGATCATTGCCAACTACTACATTGTCAGTTTGCTCTCTGTTCCTACTTCTGACTGAATAGCGACATAACTGTAATTTGATAGTTAATTTTTCATTATTCCTGTGCATTGTTTACTGTCGGTGAACTAAACTTCACTGTGTTTAGAAAATAGATTTGCGCATAAATTTTCAGGAAATGTTCATGATGCATTTTATATTTCATCAACGTCACAGTTAAATACCATAGTCATTGCTGCTGGTATGTGATTCTGGCATCATATTTACACATTTGCAAATAAAATTTTTTCCATTGAAGATAGACATTTGATAAAATGTTTGTGAGTCAGCAAGGATTATGGAGCCACACGTTTGTGCAAGTGGTTTTTTATTTGATTGATTGATTTGATCATATCGTCAATCGATTGCTTTTTAGTCGACCATACTTAAGTAACGGTCGAGCTTATGGTATGGTTGTCATCATCTGTTTATCATCGTCTGTCACGAATGTATTGTGGCTGAGTGGTGCAAGATAGGGCCTAGGTTGCTATTGATCACTTATTGGAGCTGGTATATGTCTTTTCAGATGAGATGAAACTCATCAACCTTGGATGACCTTGAAAGTCACAGACAACCAGTACAGTCGGCTGTCTTAGTGACAGCTGGGCTTTTTGTATTAATATGATGCTGTGTTGGTGATGTCACAGGAGTTGATTATGTGCAGCATCCTGCTTCTGTTTCTGTTCATCAGTTTCATCATCTCAGCAGTTCACGGTTGGATGGATGGTGCCATTGCTGCTGTTTGCGTGAGTTACTGTTTTTTTTATTATTTCCAGTATTTGTCTTTATCAGTAACCATCTGGTAACAATCAAGTGATGTTGCTTTTCCAGGCTGAAATTATATAGACTTTGTGATGAAGGAGTGTTGCTGAGGAAAATGTTAAAGAGCCATTTCTATGTTGTGTAAATACTCTGGCAGACTGCACAGTACTCCTTGATGGTTTCAAATGTTTACTTATTTTTTATGTATCGGGGTATTGTGTACTGCCCAATATTTACCAGAAATGGGTAATATATGTATCTGTTATTGTGTGTGTGTTATTTTGGGGGGTGAGGTTATTTTAGTTCATAGTTTTACATGTGTGTTTGTTCTGCTTAGTGCTATGTGACTATTTTTGTCTGTGGATTCAGCCGAGTGATAGTGGTGTGTGTTTATCTGTTTGTATTGTAAATCTAGTTCTTCTGCTTTGTTGCAACGGCCGCATACGGAGTGGACGTGTTTCTGCAAGTGCGTGAGATTCGCAGTAAATTCACTCCGCATCGTTCGTCTTCCGATGATGACCACTGAGATGCTACTTCTCCACAGACTAAGCGACTTTGCTGTGTGTTTTGCTGCATCTTCATACAGTAAACATTTTGACTGAATTATCGTATGCATTATAACATCTGCTACTCAAGTTTTTCAAAACACTGTTTTATTTGTCATTATTTTTATTCTAGTTGTGTTACACTTAGCTGGTTGTATATTACGTCACCCCTGTACAACCAATGAGGGCAGGGCAACTGAGTTGTTAAATAGTTCTTATTTGTTAAAATTTTATCACAAAATTTGAAAATTTTGCAACTGTGTATTTATTGTTTTAAGACTGAGTTATGCACGAGCTAAACTAAGTGCCTCTTTTAATATTTTTCTTACTTTAAGACTTGTTGTTTAATCTTCCGTTATTGTGCCTTAATGAGTTATTAAATTTTTTGATTGTGTGCGTTTCACCGTTGACTACTGTGCCTTAGTGATTTCTGTCTTGCGCAATGTTCGTTTTTCTGAAGTTAATGTTGGTTAACTTTATTTACCAAATGTGTCAAGTGTGTTTAAGTGTCATACTTACGGTGCTTAAACGAGGACTTTATGTAGCATTTGTTAGACACAAGAGCCACCTAGTAACATTTGTTTGGACAGCTTCTATGTCTGCTGAACATAGTTCTGCTTTATGAAGGCCTGTATGCTTGCCAGAGGCCTTTCTTATTGTACTGTAAGCTATAACCCGGACTGCAAATGTTTCTGAGCTGTTGATTGTCGATGTTATGTTTTATGCAACCAAGAGCCAAAAGTTGCTTTTGTGGATGTAATTTTCCAATTTTTAGCTTTGTTTTTTTATTCAGTTATTTCCGTTGTATGTTTTTGTTGGTTTATTGGTCGGTTGACTGATTGCAGTTTCTTCTATCTCTATACCTGGTGGGCACAAGCTGCACCCAGTGAAAGAAAAGGGGGGGGGAGTTTTGTCAAGAGTGTAGATCAAAACTTTCCCCCTATTTATCACTGGGCAATTTACACCCTTAACAAGACTACCTTTTATTTTACTGGGCATTTAACACCCTTAACAACTCTACCCCACTTTCCTATTTGTTTTACTTCTCCCATTTTTCAATCTACATTCTTAACAAAATTTTCTCCCTATTTTTCACTGGGCAATCGACACCCTTGACAAAACTCTTCCCTAGAGAAGGGAAAAAGCCCACAGGGGAGGGGAACTTGAGACCCAAAAATGGAAGGAGTTACACTCAGTTTCGATTCCAGATTTGGGGAGATAGAAGCCACTGATTGATTGACTGATTTGATGACTGCATTTAAACGTATGAGTGATGATGTACACTCTTCATATAGATACTGATGTTTCTAACAGCCAGAAACAGAGAGAAAAGTTTTTCATTAGGACGTATTCAGAACATGAATCTCATTCCATATAGCAAGAATGCGTTATATTTTCAACTATCAATAATTTTTTTGGTATTTATTTTGTTTTTACTCAAGTGCATATGTGTTTACTTTGTTCAAAAGCTGGAGATCAGAGGGTCATTGTCATCGTAAATCTTAAACTTACTGTTTCGTTGTTATGTGTTTGGGTGCATTCTACCCAAAAAGGCCGTCCACGACATGAGCTATACTGTTTCGGGCCCGACGTTAAACCCTACTCATTCACTCACTCACTGTACATTGAGCTCTTGTGGTTAGTCTTTTAGACTTACTTTGTAACATTATGTCTAGTTATATCTTATTGAATAATGTTTTTTTTCTTTTCAGAACGTGGTAGTAGTTACAAACTTACATCGCAGTGTAGCAGATGAAATGTTGTGCCATTTGTTCTCATTGCATGAAGTGTACTTGAATTAAAGTAACAACCTAAACTCAACATGTTGTTCATTCACTGATTTTTGGCCGAGCTGTTGTATGTTTCTCGTCTCTCTCTGTCCGTTCGTCTGTCTGTTACACATGTACTTTGGCTAACGCGTAAGGTATGGGGAAAAACTTTTTGCACGAATAACTAGCCATGGATGTTTAACTCAGGCGTGCAAAATTTGAGCCATCTACTCCAAGGGGAACATTTACAAATTGGGGGTTGAATGAATGGGGTTAGGACAAATGGGTTTTAACAGAAAACTGGCCATATCATAAACTGTGAGAGATACGGCCTAGTGTACTATTAATTACTAACAAGAAGTGGCCAGATTTTAGGGGGTCTTACTTCTCGGGGAAAAGAGGGGAGAGAAAAAAAGGGTGGGTA
>Ga0209671_1004316_pt1 | contig 14046 bp, 8 predicted proteins | sample WorMetHERISLAND2_2_FD_187401 | JGI IMG/M metagenome (GOLD analysis project Ga0209671, IMG submission 187401) | Marine gutless worms symbiont microbial communities from Max Planck institute for Marine Microbiology, Germany - Olavius geniculatus... | ecosystem: Host-associated > Annelida >... | reverse complement strand
TTTTACAAGGTAGTGTAGAAACACATTTACTGTGTGGTGGGATATATGATAATCATATTATTGCAAATTGTCTGCAGAGTATGCCAGTGAAAGAATTTTGATAATTGATCAATAATCGGTGAAGATATTGACAGAAGTAGTGCCATGTTTTTATGGCCCATGGTGTATATAGTTTTGTGTGATATTGCTTGTGCGTGCTAGTGTTATATAATTGTGATCAGAACTGAGGCAAAACACACTTAGGGCGCGTTGCACCATCGTTCAGCTTTGAACTTGGGTCAAATTTGAATTTGATCCTAGTTCAGCCGTAATTTGCGTTGCACCAAAGCGGTTCAAGCGTTGATCTCCGTTCAATTCTGAACCGCTGTCTGACCACCGATTAAACTTTGATCTCGGTTCAAGTGATGAATGCCGGGATACTATTGCTGTAAAATATTGTCCGATTCGAATCTTATCCTGTCCAAAAAACTTCTTTGTATCGAATTACAAGACCTCTAGACTTGACGTACTGTTCTGAATGTTATTCAACTTGACTCGCATGCACACATGCACACAGAGTGCCATGAGCTTCACCGGTCTAAATGCTGCTTGCTGATGGAAAATGGTGCATTTTACCCAAAACAGAGAAGGAACTTACCAAGTTTTCTTTATTTGAAACGAGATAAGCCGTACTTTGTACCCACTAACTCTGGGATGGTGACTAGACTGATTGGCAATTGTCACTAAAGCAGAGTTTTCCAGGGAAAATTTTGCCAAATTCCGCAGCTGACCGCAGCCTTCTGTTTGTGAGTAAACTACAAGCTGTATTCGATTCAGAAACTTCTGTTACTGCAGGCTGTCAATGTGCTCAGTTATACTGGCAACGTACAAAAAATTATCAATCTTTTTTTACTTTAAAAAGTGTAGTCTGTCAAGTTACATTGTGTTTGCTTCATGTATACGATTCTGCTGTATTGCGATAGGGCTTGCAGTTTTAGGCAGTTCAGTTTGAATTTTTCCATCACATTCCATGACTAAATTGCGTCATCAAGCCGACAATCTTACTAATTGTCGGTCATTTCTCAAATTTTGCGAAATTCCTCAGAAAAGGGCAAATAAACTGGGCCGTAATTAGCACTAAACCAACCTGCCAGTGTACACTTTACACTTACACACTGAAAGTTGCATAAAATGTATGGCCTTGGAAATTAACGATTTAATAGTTGAATAAGTGTTGAAAAAACTTGATCAACAATTTTTAATGGATTAAAATCGCGGACGTCTTAACTGCCTAAAATATCTAATGATGAAATAATGTGTCATCTAATTTTATTTTGCATGGGAAAGATTTGTAGTCATAGTATTAGCTTAACAGTCCGAACTGTGTGAGCTTAGAACAACAATCAGTAGTTAAATTCTGCAACTTTCGTTGTCTTTCTGGGCTATAAAAATTTATCAAAATTAACGGATTAATTTTTGAAGATTAAGCCATTAAAAAATTAAATTGCAGCATCTCTGGTAAAATGACTGTTATTAGACCTCACAACAAACAGGAATAGTCTGCAACTTTGAGATGTTTTCATCACTCAGTAAGTACAGCAGAATATGCCCAAATTGCCCAATACTGATTTTAACCTCTGGCTAACATGCAATAGTTTGCATCAGGCTGAATAACAGGCTATGCATCAAGTGTAAACGTCACAAACAGTTCTGCACAATATCACTGACGGCAGTATTTAGAAATAATCAATTAATTATGCAATTTAGCGTTCTAATTTCTAGAAGTGCTGGGCTTTATAGCCAAGCACTGGTGACAATGTGCTACTTAGTCTGAACAGTTGTGAATAACTGCTAATGAAACAGCAGGGCTAGAAAAACCTAGGTCTCTTGAAAAAAGTATATCATTTAGCTTTTCAGGTTTTTGTGCACAGCAAAGACCTAATACAAAATTATAAAAAAGAACACTTTATACACTGTTCTCCCTCATTTTCTATAAGTAACTTAGAGCAAAACTCAAGCATAAAGATTAAAACATGAAATCAAATACGATCGGTAACTGAAAATACACGATGAATAGAAACCTATAAGTCTAAACTTGTGGCTTTTAAGTTTAAGAAAACCCTTTTCTAACAAACCCATTTTTCAGCACTATACAAACAAATATTTAATTCATGAGAATGGTGACCGTGAACACAACAACCAGTCCAGGTCCGACAATACCAAAGTGACCTGGGCCTAACTATAGAGTAAAACGAGTAACTCTAAAATATGTTCTGAACCAATGAAAATGCCATTCTGGACTATGTGAACAATGAACAATGATATATAGCTCTAAAAGCAGGTCCTGGTAGTATATTTGAGAATATATTCTACAAAACTCCAAACTACTATATCCAGAAACACTGCTAAAGCAACTAAATATGTAGCCAGTGGCATCATACCAGAGGGGTTATCCCTCCCCCCAGAATTTTTGGCTGTTGAAAAAATGTTTTTAAAAATCTTCTATTCTGAAACTTATTGAACAAAAATGCAAAATTTGGGCTGAAACTTACAGGAAAAATTGAAAATTCGAGCAGCCATAATCTTTTGTCAGAAATTTACAGCTTTCTGCCCTGCTTACTTTTTTTTTAAACCAACGACGCTGCTGCCTTTAGTAGTATATGTATAACGTAATCTCAGGCCGCAAGATATCTCTACATCAGACACTGCCAGTCAGATCGAAACAATCTACAGTAAACTGATTTCGACAACGATTCTTGCAAGTCTAAACAGCTGTCAGGGTTCCTACAGGTCTTCTGTAGCAAAATTCCCCGACTTTTTCAGTCATGGAATGACAATTTCCCTGACCTATCGAAACAATAATGCAATCGCAAAAATGTCAGAAATGGTAAAATATATCATAATTAATGAAACAGTATGAATGGAGCAATATGCTAATAACAGAGGCCCTGGTCGGGGAGTCAGGCCGGCAAAGCCCCCTGAATCTGAAACACTTCTAGCTTTTGTATGTTCAACGAAAGCCACAAGTTTGCCTGCTTTTTAATTATTGGAGACACAAAAAATCACAGATATCTGCAGTCTGCATGACACGAGATCATTTTCCCTGACTTTTAAAAAAGTAATACTTTCCCTGACCACACAAATTCCCTGACTTTCCAGTTTTCCCTGACCTGTAGGAACCCTGAGCTGTACAAAACAGCAGATATCCTGAACATCGGTGACAGCCTGCCAGACACCAGCACAAGCCGTCCAAGCTACAGGTGATCCGACAACATTACTTATAAATTGTGCAGATAATGCTAGTGTAGCGTACAACTAAAACAACTGTCAAGTCCGTTCACTGCATCTTTGATCGTTTCTTAGCAATGGCGTCTTCTACAGCCTTCAGCTGCATCAAAAGTTCCTCGCGCCGTGACGACGTGCTCTTGCGCTTCGAGGCTCCGGCAGCGACAGTGAGGGAAGGGTGCATGAGGGCTGGTTTGGACAGCGGATGAAGCGGTAGAGATGCCAGGGATGCTTTGGCCGGTGAGCGTATTGTTGTCATTGCGGTCACGGTTTGACCTGGCCGTGCACTGCCACGGGACGGTGAAATTGCCGTTGATGACTTCTGCGCTCTGTCGAACTTTGGTATCGGTATCTTCACCGGCTCTTTCAGCTCTGTAGAACACCAAATGAGATACAAAACTGAACCTATTCCAACACGCAATTTATGCTAAAAAGAAAACAGAAAAACAATCCCAAAATCAGACAGGGTCCCTGATTAGCTGATAAGTTCAAATCAAGTTGCCAAATACGGCGAATAAGCAAAACTTGCTATTATGCTGGTAACAGAAATATCCATTACCTTTTAGTTCTATATACCCAGTGAGCAGTTTCTTAACGGCATTTGTACAAGACATTTGATGCTATAAAGATAAAGCAAAAGTAGTCATCTAAAAGGTCTACGACATACGTGAACAGTAACATATAAGACAAACAGAAAAGTGAAAAATGAAAGTTATATGAGTACAACAAACAAAAGAATAGAATAGAACAACGAATGAACACTACAGTTGAATGTGAAAAAAGTTTGGACGACAAAAAGACAAATAGCAAGAATTTCTAAAATAATCTCCAAACGAATTAGCAAGTTTTATTAGGTTGCTGAATGGAAACTAAGCTTGAACAACTCTAGTGCCATGACAATGGCAGTTCGGCGAAAGATAGACAACCAGCCTATGAAAATATGTTCAGATCTTTCAAGATAGTATGTACTTTTGTCCATTCACTTAAGTCACATTTCACGAATGAACTCAAGGAGCAGTTTCCTCTAATTGCCAAAGCCATGCTGCCACTTTCAATTTATGCTTAAAAGACTCAGTTTATCACCTACCGTAACTGTTGAAGAGGAGCGTGTAACCAGCAGCACTGAAACAATGACAGAACGTAAAGGTAAAGGTAAAAGGTCGTCAATTTGTATAGCGCATCGTCACGAAACACGCCTCTAATGCGCTTTCGTCACTAACCAGAGCCGCCTGCCGCATAGCCACCATGTGCAGCCTGCAGACACAAGCTGGCGCAGCGGCCGGCTAGGCAACCCCAGTCAGCACCAAAGTCCCCACCTTCCGTAACCCATGTAAATGAGTTACTACTCATTTTACCGTCCCACGGAGGGTAGAAGGCTGAGTCGACCTAGCTGGCAGGCTTCGCACCGAGATGGTTTATCTGCCGGCAGGCAGTCACCCATCGCAGTACTAACCGGGCCCGGCGTAGAGTAACTTCGTTTCAGCCGAAATGCATTACCAACTACGCCATGTCACGCAACCAAGTTGTACACTAAAAGCTATTAAAGCACAAAATAAGTAGCAGTCACAACAGCACTGGAAGAAAAGAGTGGGCAGTAATGAATATAAAGTGTCTACCTGTGGCCGTGTGACGCATCATCTTAGCGACTGGCAGATCGTCCAATGTAGACTGACGTTTATGGGCCACTGAAGACTGTAATGCAGTCTTATCCACCTGTCAGCAACAAACAGAGGTAAGTACTCATTCATTCACTTTCCATAACACAAAGAACAAACAGCTCAGAGCGATCAGAAATTACAAACCCCCAATCCGCATCAAGACTAGTACGGCACTGGCAAATAACGGTGACTTAGACAATCTGACATCATATATTCATTAAAACAGGGTTTGAAGTGGAAAATGCTAGTTCTGGTATGGCAACTGTCGAAGTGTGGTTGCAGATCTAATACTATTTTGCAACTATTTCATGAAATAAGTGGCGGTATACCATACCGGCCCATACCATCGCACCTCAAGCCCAGCATTAAAAAATTCCTGGATCCAGACTGATCTGTATCTCCGAAAAAATTTATCTATAGCTTTCTGAGTAATCCAGCAGAGAATACAACATATGCATGGACACATAACCGAGTTTGCCCAAGATAGCAAGGAAATGATACAAACAATTACCAAATTATACTTTGAGAACATGTCGAAACAACAGCGATATAACAAACCATAATGTTACACCAGTGGTGTCTGCTAACAACTGTAGTTAGCCACAAGCTATAGTGGAGTGACTAGTGGCAAACAATTTCATTAAAATATTCCAGATCACGACCTAACATGCACTCAAATGCCATCAGCAAAATCTTACAAACTGTACACTCAAAAAAGTATGTATTATATGTACAGTGAAAAATGCACAACCACGAATACTACAAGAAATTTGAGCTAATGCTCAGGAGATGCGCGAAAGCCTATAGCAGTTCCTGTTCGCAAACTGTCAGTCTATTTCCAGCCACTTCGTTGCACTTTATTCATGGAGTGCGCATTGCAGCCTAAAATTGCGATAATCAATAAAAAAACCCTTATTTTGTAAGTTCAGGGTCTTTCAAAGTCATCGATGTTGGTAATACTGAAAAGCTGGTCATTAGTGCTTGTTGTGATAAGCAGCATGCCCATGACTATTAGCAACCGTTTTCACGAAAGACTGGCCAACAACGGTAAAATAACGACTTTTAGGCCTACGGAAGTACCGCTCTTTGATGCCCTCATGCACAGGTTTCCTTAAACATGGAAAATCGAGACTTGGACCATCGAAGTCTATGTTAAATGCTGAAAATTTCATGCACAGCTTCTCCATGTCTATCTCAATTGATTTCGACAAAATTTGCTCTTGAAATGTGTCTCGCAGCCCGAAATAGGCAAAAAATCCATAAAACCCATTTTGGCGTTCAAGGTCATCCAAGGTCATTGAATTTGGTGGCAATCAAAAGCCTGTGTATGACTTCCTATTGGTGATTAATAGTAACCTAGGCCCAATCTTGCACCGTTATTGAGATACAGCAACTTATTGGCTAAAAATTGCAAATTTTTCCTACCACTCTCTCATTTAGCGCCCTCGTTCAGCATGAACCCTTCGAATTTATGGAAAGGCTTTACGGTTCCAGGCAGCCGATGGTGAAGATTTGGTGACCTTAGCTTGCACCGTTTTTGACTAATCCACCGTGTGATGGATGGACGGACAGACGAAAAGAATTGCGATGGCTAAGACACGCTAAAGCCGTAGCTGCTTTTGCGCAAAAAATGGAAAAACAACTAACTCAAACAGGAAGTTCACCACATAAATACCTGCTACATTGCATACACACCAGCTTGGTTGAAAGCCTAGCTTCACTTGTCGACTTTGGATCAGCTTGACCAGGCAACGACTGAGAATCCGATGACAGTCTATGTTGAGCTGTTGCCGGGGCTGGTAGAGGCTTTGACCGGGGTTCCTCTAAGTGTTTACTGCTGCCGGACCTGCGAGCGGCTGCAGACTGATGTGCTGCACCATCCCGATGAACAGCATTGGAGAACGCTTCACGACTACGTTCCTGCATTACCTCGAGAAATATCTCCTTCGGTCCATCTTTCGCGGATATTCCGACCTTGGTTCCATCTCGTGGTAGGTTTGCCCGGTGAACTGTCCTATGTTCCTGATAAGCATCGTGGGTCTTTGGTTGCTGAGTCTCACCAGCGCTGGATCGTGGTTTTTCTTTTGGCTTGTCTGTTTTATATGACTTGGGCTGTGCACTACTACCAGAAAGTTTTGATGATCCACGTGGACTCTTTGGTGTAGATGGACCTTTAGGTTTTGCTGGAATGGCGGCAGCAGCTGCAAGTCAATGCAAAAAAATAGCTAACAATAGCTTGTTTATAAGAAATGGCACTAACTTACACCTCAGTAACACTAAACTCTGAAACTGAATGCTAACTATGGCAGTACAGCCCCATCATAAATCTTTTCAGATAGCGGATATGGCCAAAACTGCTAACTTTTCCAAATAAATTTGCATTTAATGACGGCAATGAGAGTAGCACAGTTAGAATTGCAACTCAATCTTTTAAGGAATGCAGAATAAAATGCAACAATCAAGGCTAAAAAATATTCTACTCTGCCATTTTGACAGATTTAATAACTAACTTTTAAGCACACAGTGTCTGGGCCAGGTGAGTTTTCCCCGTGTTGGGTCAAATTAAGCCACGGGCTCCACTCCGTGCCTCTGTATCTATGCATACTGTCACTATATAAATGCGTTAATCATTATCATTATCACAGAGAAAGGCCAGCAGCAGAAAAAACAGCATGAGTGAATGACTGTCTATAAACATTTAGCCAGCTGATGTCTGACTACTCTATCATCGGTAATAGAGTGTACGAGTTATTCACATTCATTGCCTGATGCGATGAATTCAGTACACATAGTGACCACTCTCCAAACACTCTGAAATTCCCTGACATTTCATGGCACCTGTGAGCATTTCAACTGCTGCTCAACTAGAGTAATCTAACCATAGCACTAACTAAAATATAACATAGATAAGTTGTACAAATATTATAAACTAAAGCACAAGTAAGTAAAATTCAGCAATAAACAGCGTAAAATAACTGGCATAGAGTAAAAGTGAGTGATACTAAAACACCTGTTGGCACAATTTTTGGGAAAGTTTTAGAACAGTCAACTTTTCCTGACAAGATTTTCCCCCTGACATTTCCCTGATTTTGACTGAAATACCGACATCTGCATAATTCCTGGTATTTCCAGGTTTTCCAGAAAAAAGATTAAAGTGGTGTATAGCTCTTAATTGAAAACCTATCACAAAGCTACGGAGCATCACCTGCCATATGGGATCATGCACTGTTAGCAGTTAGTTGCCACCCAATACAGGTGAACCTGCCCCACCTTGCTTGACAACTTGCTGGTCACCACCAACTAGACAGGCCGGTACTCGATTAACCTATCCCTGAGGGCAGGGTTGTTAGCAATACTGGCAATAGGTATTGCAATACTTGGTGGAAAAAGTATTGCAATACTGATTGCAACGCTTTTTTCCAGGTCATCAGTGCAATACTATTGCAATACTTTTAGCAATACTCCACTATCTGTTCCCTGAAATAAATTTAGATTTTTGCTGCGGGTTGACTGCAGACGTGATAATGTGGTCAACCCAGAACTTAAGTGATAAGCAAGTCGTGTTGACACGTTATTTTTTGTTCAGTCCTTTTCACTCAAACGAACAAAAAAATGAAAAGATTCTTAGCATAATTAATCAGCATACTTAAGATTAAAAATGTACTTTACATCAAAAAAGTATTGTTTTCATGTATTGCAATATTTCAGTCCTAAAAGTATTGCAATACCACATGCAATAATAAGCATGCAACCAGTATTGCAATACCTGTTGCAATACTGAAAAGTATTGCAATATTCATTGCAATAATTGCAATACTGCAATATTAACAACTCCACCTGAAGGATGGAAGGCTGAGTTGACCTTGGTGTTGGTTATATACCTGGATAGTTACCTACACCAAGCAGGTTATGTTTCTGCCAGTTTTTGTTCGTTTGTTTGTTTGTCTGTGTGTTAGCAAGATAACTCAAAAAGTTATGGATGGATCTTCCTGAAATTTTGAGGGTATGTCGGGCATGACACAAACTACCAGTGATTCAATTATGGGGGTGATCCAGCAGGAATCCTGGATTCTAGATCACTTTGAAATTGTTGTTACCATTGCGTTAAAGGGGGCATAAGAGAACCGCTGGCAAAGTGAATATGGTGACGCCACCTGGCGAATAACATTGTCTTGGCGGAGGTACCTGCGGGCTATGACTGCTTTTTAGTTTACCTATCCACTGACAGTCAACCATCCAAGCAGTAACCATTTGATAGTGACCCGACCGGGAATCGTAAGTCTGAAACCTTACCATCACACTACTAGGCCGCAAGTGATTTTCCCAAAAGCGAGCTCACCAGGCTTCTGCTTCACAGGGACTGTGTGGATCGGTGAATCAGCTGGTGTGCTGGCAGAACTGATGTCACTGGCAATGTCTCGGTACAAATGCTCTGATTCTCCACTAGATGACAGCGAACTCAGCGACGCTTCACTACGAGATGATGCTGATGACGACGAAGAACGACTTCGGGAACTGGACAACGACCGGCCGCTAGGAACATCATGCAAACACACACGCCAAGTCGTGACCATTCCCCAATGCACCAGGAAAACAATGAAAGGATCAGGTCGCTGCTGACGTGACAACATATTTCCCCAGGCGACTTTACCGTGACCCCCTGATGGCAACTGCCAGCATGGCAACAAAGTACGACACATGGCGAGGTTGCGGTATGACATCACCAGCATCAACCAACATCGTGATCACTGTGCCACAACTGGTGGCCCAACATAGCCGGGAACGTGAGAACCAGAATCAGTTAAAACAGAACACTTTTGCCAAGGGTTAGAGTTTAGGGTTAAGGCTCTGGTGTTCCAGGTTATGACATGGAACCGCCACAATTACCAATTGATACCATGCACAATAAGAGTATAATAATGAAAGTTTACAACAACAGTTCGACAAAATGTAACGGACTGCCAACACTTTGCTATTAAACAAAAGCACTGCCCTACATGTGAAATGACAACTAACAGTTTTCCATTTTTCGGGGACATTACCCTGACAATGCCCTGATATATCCCCAACTGGACACTCCCAGGTTTACTGAGCAAGTGGCAAGCCTGTCCTAGTCACACAGTAGATTTCAACGGTCCAAGTCTCGACCTTCAAAGAGCGGTATCCCCTAAAAGTCATTTTTTACCGTCGCTGGCAAGTCTGCCGTGAAAACAGTTGCAGACAGGTTGGTGCAACCAGCCCTTAGTGCTGCATTACCTGTCTACCATACAACACAGCATAGCAACGCCTTGACAAATAACAAAGGCAAAACAGCAATGCAGTACTCACATCACGTTTCTTCCTATCTCCAGCTTCTTTCGTCCTCTGGAATCAGTTGGTGTCCTCGGTCGTTTGCGGTAGGACATCTTAGCCGCTGACAGCCGGCTACCATCAGACACTCGACCTTTTGCACGGTCCAGCCCAAGCCCCTTGCCATCGCCTCGGTCAAACGGCAGAGCGCTGATAGGCTTTTGTGTCTGCGCGGCCAGTACCATGTCTGAGAACGACATTCCAGACAGACCCATGACAAAGTCGCCCATGGTTGGCATTGATGACTTGGTGGTCATCGCAGTGGTTACTGGCGGAGGGACAGGTGCTGGAGCTTTGGTAACGGCAGTAGCACTAGTCGTAGTAGCCAGTCGACTTGCTTCGACTTTCTTTGCCGCAGTGTACGCCTGCAGTGCGGTGGAAGACGTCAGGGTCGTACCGATCGTGGAAACACCGAGCGACGTTTTAACACTGTTTGTTGTCGATGATGTTTCCGCTTCGTCGTCGTCCTGCTCAAGGAACGCTGCTGCAACGCCACGGGAGACATTCACCAGCGGCGGCCGGGTTGCCAACGGCATGGGCTGAGTAAGTTTCGGAAGCGGGGTTGATGATTTCTCCACAGGCTTGACTGCAGGTGGCGGAACTGGAGCAGGAACTGGAGCCGGTGCCACGATCTTCATCGGCGGAGGCTGGGAACTAGCTGCTGCCGAAGCTGATGTCACGAGAGCTTCTGGGAGAGATGATGTTGGTACTTTTGGCAGCTCCAAAGAGGGTTTTGTCACAGTTGTCTTCTTCTCGGGTGGGGCTCTTGCGGGAAGCGGACCAGAACCGATGAGCAGCGTTTCAGTCTGTGACACTGCGGGCTTAGTAACTTCACTGGCCACGCTGCCGACACTGCAGGCATAACCAAAAAACACAACAGTTGATGAAATAACAAAATAAATTTGAAAAAATAATCAGACATGAACACATTTCTGTTGGCGACATAATACTACGGTTATTATATTTCGACAAAACTAAAGTTATTTCGAGGCCACATGATAATCAATGAGTGTAACAAACTGACAATACAAGCATCCAAATAAATCACCATACTGGAAATATACATGGCAGGTCTATCCTACAATGACAGGCACCAAATACACTTTTAATTAAAAGAACAAAAAACTCAAACCAAACAAATGCACTGTAACGATACTGAAATACTAAATCTTCTAGACAAACTAAAACTGTTCAAAATGATGCAAAAACCATGGCCTATGATCCCAACCAGTAATGGCAAGAATTAACCGTGCAGAAAAATCTTTACGTCCTTTGGTAAATAATTTTCGAATTTACCACAGCTAGAATGACCAGGATGGAGACAGACCAAGAACGTGACCACAATTTTGGAGAAAAAAGACCATGAAACCTTTAATCATACAAAAGAAAGTAACCTGAAAACAAGTACTTTTCATGCCCACACTTAAATGAATACAGTTACTCTGATTGTTCCCGGCTGATACTATACACCGTAGAAATATTCAATTCGGACTCGATGCCTTTCACGATTCCTACAGGTTTTCTGCAGCAAAATTCCCCGACTTTTCCAGTCAAGGAATGACAATTTGCCTGATATTATCGAAACAATAACCCTATCGCAAAAATGTCAAAATAGAGCAATATGCAAACGACAGAGGCCCTAGTCAGGGGGTCAGCTGAAACACGTCTAGCTTTTGGACGTTCAATGGAAGCCGCAAATTTGCCTGCTTTTTAATATTTGGAGATGCAAATAATCACAGTTATCTGCAGTCTGCATGATCCAACATCATTTTTCCTGACTTTTCAAAAAATAATATTTTTCCCAACATTTCCCTGACAACTCAAATTCCCTGACATTTTCCAGTTTTCCCTGACCAGTAGGAACCTTGGCCTTATCTGCCATCACCAATGGCTCATTTAATTCTCAGCAAAAATCCATGTGTACTGATGCGGATTGGAGGGCAACAGGAGGCCAGAAAAAGATGACTTCCGACTTCCCAGGGATCATTTTGACAGAAGGGGAGTAACTCTTGTAAAAACTGGTACAATAAACAACATCAAAAGTACTTTAGAAATGCAACTAATCAATTGAATAATTAGCACTGGAAAGAAAATTAGCAATTAGAAGCCACAGAAGTGGATACAATACCTGCTTCAACTCAAGCAACCTTCGCACTTACTGGGGCAACTAATAATGCCTTGTGGCACTACCGTGATTAAAACTTTTACAACACTTTCACATTTTGTTTATACTTCATACTTGGGGCCAACTTAATTCCAACATGGTTTCACTCCTATGATTCACTTTTACACTCAATCTAAACAGTCGCCTTCGCAAAATGCTGAAACATAGCAACACCATCACACAACACAGCATGTCATCACTAGTAAACTAGTATTCAAATAAAACGAAAGACAAGATCAAATTATTCGTAAACAAATAACTAAATCTAATACACATGAATGCATTCCTAGAGATGTGCAAAAAAGCAAACAAACTTAATTAGTATTTGCATCATAGTACCGGCTAAGTCTAACTAATACAAAAAATCAGAGATCAACTTGTTACTGTATTATATAAAAAGTAAATATAAAATTTAAATTCAAACAATCCACACCTGACAGTCTTTTTATCGGGCACAGTCTGCACAGTTCGGCGAAACGTTGAAACGACCGGCTTGCGAGGCTTTCTGTGCACTGGACTCCGCGATCGTGATGACGACGATGACCTGTTACAGCCACGTGGTACAGTAATTACACAATGAGAAATTCCTTCTTTCTCGCTGTACAGGGTGGGCCAAAAAATGTCCCAACTTGTTTTTGTCAGAACTTCATTAAATTTCCAGCAAATTTGCTAATTTCTGACACACGAACAACCAAGCCGACAGAATTATGTGAAGTACTCTCATTTTCCACCTCGCCTAACTTATGTCAACGCACTACCAAGTAAAACGCAGATGCTCCAAATTGTTACATTATGCTGTGATTATCAGTATCAGATTGCTCAACTTCTGATTATCAATTTGACAGAGGGCACCACATGATTTAATAATTTGGTGGTATTAAATATGAAAATAAATTATCAAAATATCAAAAGTAGCAGACAAAATAGCTGATTGCTACGCTCAATTTATAATGCTAAACTTCACAACATGCCTGTGCAATTATACCTCCATGAATATTATCCAATTCTACATTTAACTGCCTAGGTCAAGTTCTTCTTAATTTTTTCAGATGATCGTTTTAATTTTATCACAGTTTTGACTAACTGATCTAAGTACGTCTACTACTAAACGTACCAATAAAAAAGCTCCTAACTAGAAAAGCAAAAAAATAGATAAAGAGCAGGGATAAAGTCTCAAGACTAGTCTTAAGACCAAAGCCATGAACTTGCATTTTGGACTTTTTGTCTCAAAGCCTATCGGTGACCATTCGCAACATGAAACTTAATGGCTAAACTGCTCAAAACTACTATAATACGACTTGTATGTGTATTGTATGCAGTGTCGTATTTAGGATTTGGCAAAGGGGGGCCATGGCAAGCGCGCAGAGCGCGAGCCTATAACGAGGGCCTGGGGGCGGAGCCCCCAGCGGGGTCCAGGGGCAGGTCGGAGGGTCAGGGGGGCAAAGCCTCCCTGAAGCTGAAACACTTTTTGCTTCTGAATGTTTAATGGAAACCGCAAATTCGCCCATTTTTCTGAAATTTGGAAACGCAAAAGACCATCAAACATTGTTGAATTTTGCAATTCTTGCTGGAAAATGGCAAAAAACGCACCTTTTCATATAAAGTCGCCTG
>Ga0209671_1004315_pt1 | contig 14046 bp, 8 predicted proteins | sample WorMetHERISLAND2_2_FD_187401 | JGI IMG/M metagenome (GOLD analysis project Ga0209671, IMG submission 187401) | Marine gutless worms symbiont microbial communities from Max Planck institute for Marine Microbiology, Germany - Olavius geniculatus... | ecosystem: Host-associated > Annelida >... | reverse complement strand
AAGTTATCCGGTAGGACTTACCGTTTAGCCACAATAGCCTACATGCATTACAAACGATGACGACAGACGACAGACAAACGACACATCGTTGCAAAGACTTAGCCTAGCGGTTGGCGAAAAAAACAACGAATAGACTCGGCTCGAACATTTTGCGACTTATAGGGTGTTTACACAATTTAGCAAACGTTTAGCAAATTTCCAGCAAATGTATTCAAAATACACGTGAATTGCTGGACGTTTGCTGCCATATGTTATAATGGAGCTGGAAGTTTGCTGGATCGTGTAAACACCCCATTAGCTTTTGCGGATTTGGCTTCGGCTGCCAGGTCTAAGTTTCACTTTTGGACATTGCATAAGGTCACGTTTTGCTGCGACTTTAGTTTAAGACTGAAGTTTGGTCTGCAATTTTTTTCCTTAGACTAAAGTCTCAGCGAAACTTGATACTTGATCTCACCCACACTGTCTTGGAGAAAACGTTGATTCAATTCGATTGTTAAGGTATTATCGTCGTCGGTGTTTGTCGTGCGTTCAGATAAATCAGCCGGCGTCGTTCGCGGTGCAGTTGGATAAGACGAGAGGACCGCTTGACGCGCGAGTTGTAGCACCATCAGGAGCCGAAGATCAGGCCATTGTACAGGAGATTGACGAGGGTGTGTAACACCGCGCGATGCTTTCTGTCTCTGTTTACGACTTTAGCTGTTTCTACGTCACGCGACTCGACATATATACGCTAGTGACAAAATACGTAACTGAATTGCGGGTGATGTATTCCAATCGAAATTTGGTGATGTCCCCTAAAACTATAGATCGCCGACTTTCTGGTTCGAATGAGCGAAGCCATTCGCGTAAGTAACTGTTAATTTAATTCCCACTATGGCGGGTTTTCGGGTTTGGCAAGGAATGAAGGCGCCGCCCAGGTCGTCCACGTCACACCTGGCTTTGGACCCTGGAAGCTGACCTTTGGCCGCTCAACCACGAACTCAACTCGGCGTGGAGACCGAGGACGCGTTGGAGGCAACTCGTGGACACGGCTACGTTCCAGTCCGGAGCATGTTTGTGATGATGACAGAAGTGGCAATTATCGGATGCGATTTTCTGTCGTTTTGTTGTAGTTTTACCGTACTGATAGTGTGAGTTTTGTGGTAAAGATACCGTTAGGCATATGTTGTCGAATAATTTTTCGCCGATGCGTATCTCACAGTTGCGTGCGGTGAGGTGTGTTGAAACTTGAGTGCAGTGACAAATACGTCACGCTTGAATGGCCACCCCTCAGTAGTTGACAGACTGAGGCTGTATAAGATGTTTACACGATCGAGCAAACATCGAGCAAACGTCGAGCTGGCTCAAGCAGGCCTATTGGAACCCCGCCCCTGGCTCAAATGTAGGCCTAGTCTTAGGCTCTTAGCCCACAGCTGATCACGTGTTATATAGGCCTTCCAATTACAACCCGTTTGCCTTTCTAATTAGCATGCTAATTACCATAGAACTTTGAGCTAGCTGCTCGATGTTTGCTCGATCGTGTAAAAACCCTATAAGATAGCTGTTTCTGGAGTACATGTGACCTGTCTGTAGACTTTGCTGCAGTTTGCTATTTGTCTGACAGTCTGAGAGTCACAGATTTTGTAAGAAAGTAAACATATAGAGGGCACAATGTCGGTCAGAAGCTTTTGAATACAAAACGCATGGAGTTAGGTTGGACAGTAAGAAACTTCCGCGCTTCTACTTTCGATGATCTGGTCTTTGCTTAATGTGAGTCAAGCGCTTCTGTCTTCATTTTTAGCTGCTTTTTTCAGGTCAGTGTAAATGATTTTTCTTATCAGAAAAAGTTTGCCATCAATATATGTCTTTTTCCCCTTGTTTTTTTTCTAACGTCGTTTTTATAATATTACGAAAAATGACGAAGAACAGTCTTGAGTTGGCGTCGTAAAGGACGCAATGGGAAACACACACTTGAGATGCTCGATTCTTTATGAGGTGTTTACACGATCGAGCAAACATCGACGTTCTATGATAATTAGCATGCTAATTAGGAGGGCGCTCAGGTTGTAATTAGAAGGCCTATATAACACGTGATCAGCTGTGGGTTAAGAGCCTAAGTTTAGGCCTACATTTGAGCCAGGGGGTGGGGTTCCAATAGGCCTGCTTGAGCCAGCTCGATGTTTGCTCGATCGTGTAAACACCCCATTATCGTCACCGCCAGCGAATCAAAAGAAATTCCCCTTCACTTCATTGATTGTTTTCCGACGTCCTGTCCGCAAACCGTTACCGTGTTTATCACATCCTTAACCGATCGGTCGCGAGTTTATACCGAGATACGATAGTCAGTCAGTTAGCGTGCCGTTCGGTTATAGTAAATACAGGCCAATTAATACGGCAGATATAAGTTGATTTAGAGTTAAATAAAGATGAATTGCAATTCGAAGACGTCGTACAGTAGCAGCAGTAGTAGCTACAGCTATCATCACTCGTCGTCTACATCTTATAGCAGCAGCAGCAGCAGCAGCAGTAGTTGCAGTCGAGGCGCCGGCTCAAGTTGTAACAACGCTAGCAGAGCATGCGGCGCCGGTGTGACCGGTGGTGCTGTTGGCGCTACCGGAGAAGGTGACAGGAATTTTCGTGTATATGGTGGACTATTCGTATCATAGACCATTCTTGCTATCACTCGAATATTCGTACCATTTATTTTTTTCTGCAGCATATCAACAGCGTCCAGAAATCGAACTACAAACTAAACCAGTCGTAAGCCTGAACTGCGTAGACCAATTAGCCAGTGACTGAATTTTACAGTACGCTGTCGTTCACAGGGCTAGAAAGTAAAAACCACAAAAATGGGATATGTTGAAACAATGACGCGGTGCTTAGCTGCATCAATAGTTAGCTTACCGATTAACCAAAGATGTTTGGTATCAGGCGAAATCGCTTTCTTTTCTATACGCCGCCTGGCCAGGAAACGGCAACAATTTGCAATTGAACGTTTTGGTCTAGCCCCCAAATTTTCTTATCCCCTGGGGTCAGGAACTCTCATTTGACAGTGTCTTTAGACCCCTGAACTGACGACAGACCACGGTGCAGAGATATCGGTAGCCATATGCGAAATCGCTTGCGCTAGAGCGCGATCCGATCTTGCCTAATAAAAGTGCACAGCACGAATTGTACTGAATTGAATTGTAATATCGAACGTATGTATACAGGTCAGTGTGCGGTGCGGTTTGTTCCTCGTGAGAACGGTGTTCATCAGATCCACGTGCGTCAGAACGGTCTGCCGCTGGCTGGAAGTCCTTTCAATGTTCTCGTCGGCAAACAGGACGCAGACCCGGCCAAAGTTGGTGCATACGGGGACGGATTGTCCAAGGGACGAACTTGTACGTATCATCTCAGTTATCCCATCGTTTCTAACTGTAACGTTTAGTAATATTGGTAACTAGGTGGTCGTTACGACTCAGTCGGCTATTATGCCTTCGTCAACATACGACAAAAAGCTAACAGATGAAATATCGTGCTAACAAGGCGAAAAGTGCATTTTGGGGCATGTTTGACTCCACCGTGACCTTGACTCTTGACCTTTTGACCCAAAAATTTGACGCGTTTATCCATACCGTAAAGTCCATCAGTGGTGAAAGTTCCGTCAACAAATACCCAATATATTGCGCTAACAATGTTTGTTCGGGACTCACGCACGCACGGACACACGAACACTTCGCAAATATAATGTCTTCTCTTACTAGACCTACGTTTAATTGACGGAGGCATAAAAATAGGCTTAATACAGCAAATGACGATATAGTCGTCAAGTACCTAATGCTCTTTTAAATTTATTTGGCTCATTGGAGGTCTATATTTCATGTTATACACTACGTTTGTTTTGGACATTAAAATATTTTCATGCTTACTTACTTGTGTTACGTGGACACACGTATTCTGGCATTGATGTCGACAACTAGATTCAAACGAGACATTTGTTTTTTTTTGCGAAATTAACGAGCAGCGTTAACGCAGTGTCGTTAAGTTTATTTGATAAATTTGATGTGGCCCTGTCTGGCATCTTATTGTTCTATAAAATCAGTGCTCCAGTTTACGGTACTTTGTGTGAATTTTACATTGCTAGCCTACAGACATTTCACATCTATAGACACTCACAGTCCAGCGCCTCAGATTCGACCTTCGACAATTGGCGCTATATAAATATTTTACTGACATTGACATTTCGGCCAGCGAGTGTTTTCACACGCTGCGTGGAACGGTCCATCGCCGTCGCTTGAACATTGACCTCCGACACGACACTGCACCTTTCAGACGAAACCTTAAAACAGCAAGCGTTTTAGTTTGATTTTAGGCATCTTGTGTAGTTAGTTTAGGTAGACCGTTTGTTCAGTTTTAGGCCTGTTTGAGTTTTAATTTCTAACAAGAAGCCCACCTGTCGCTAAGATAGCCGACCGTACTGGTTGTCAGTGACTTTGAAGGTCATCCAAGGTTGATGACTTTCATCTCGTCTAAAAGGGTGTATGCTATTACATATTAGTGATCAATAGCAACCTAGGCTCTCTCACCGTTTACGAGATACGGCCACTTATAGCTTGAAACTTTCCACTGAAAATTGCGGCCAAACCGCTGCAGATGGAGACATGGTTACTATTGACAGCCTATAGGAAGTTGCCATCGCCCTATTTGATGGTACCATCGCCGACCCCTTCGACTTACCGTTTAGCCACAATACCGCACGATTGGCATACCATAGTGCATTATGACCCTTCAAGGTAATCCAAGGTCAGTCATTTTCATGTCATTTGAAAGTTAACATGCGACTTTCTATTAGTGATCAACTGCAACCTAGGCCTTGTCTCGCACCGTTTAGCCACAGTGCATCCGTTACCGACAGACAGACGTTCGGACGGACGTCAATTGTGACAATAGCTCGACCGTTTCTTGTACGGTCGGCTAAAAATCGCTGGTAACTTTGTTCTTTGTGTTAAATGGTCGTTACTGATTGGACTGACATTGTTCGTGTGCTGTTGAGATAGACGAACCGGCGAAGTTTATCGTCAACACATCGAAGGCGGGCTCCGGCGCCCTGTCAGTGACCGTCGACGGTCCGTCCAAAGCGGAGCTGCAGTGTCACGAGGTCAGTGAAGGTCAGCATGAGTTCACCTACACACCGACTGTGCCCGGAGACTACCTGGTTGTCATCAAGTTTGGCGGAAACATCCACATTCCCGGCAGCCCGTTCCGTGCACGCATCACAGGTATATACGTATTTTAAATTTGTATTATTTCGGCTACGACTGCTGAAAATTTGGTGTAAATTTATCGCCAATGGACTGAGTTATGAAAGAAAGAAAAGGGTCCCATTTTCACGAAGGACTGTGTATACTGGCTACAATGTCAGTTTTATATGGCACGGCATCACCTGACAGACACCTTGCACAGCCATGCAAACCTTGCATCCAATATTATTAGTTCGATGTCTCTATATGTATCTAGGCCTATATGTGAATTGATGAAGTTTCTATACAAGTTGAACGCTCCCCGCTTTAACTGATTCAATTAGGCCAGTCCTTAATTTACTTAGCTCGGAGGGATGGAAGGCTGAGTTGACTGCAATCGTTTACCTGTGCAAAATAGTAACCGGGCCGGGCGTAGAGCAACGTCCTTTATCAAGAGTTGAGGCGTTGACCACTGAACCAGTTTTTACGCGCAACAGCAGCTACTGCTGTAGCGCTTTTTAACCATCGCAATTCTGTCTGTCTGTCCGTCTGTCACACGGGTGGATTAGTCAAAAACGGTGCAAGCTAGACAATAAAAAACGTGGCAGTTTACTTTTGTCAATATTTTCGCCAACTATTAAACGATTTTCGAAATTCTTTCACTGGCGTACTCTGCGGACAATTGCAATAGCGTGATTATTATATATCCCACAACAACGTAAATGCATATTTACACTACCTTGTGAAATATAGATGGAACGTGAATGTAGGCCTATATCGATAATAGCAAAAACATATATATTTTAGTACAAGAAAAGCCCAGCTAACGCAAAGGGGAAAGCGCGACAACGGTGCATGTTTGAAGGCCCACTGCGAACAAATCTAAGCTCATCGATCCAGCAACTGACATTGAGTACGATGTATTTACATACGCCAGATGGCGCCACCGTCTCGCGTGAATGCTGCCACTTTTGAAATGTGTGTTGCAGCCAAAAATCGCCGAAAAATACGTAAAACCCTATTTTTGCGTTCAAGGTCATCCAAGGTCATTGATCTCGGTGGCAATCGAGAGCCAGTGTACGACTTCTTATTAGTGATTAATAGTAACTAGGCCCTATCGCACCGTTATTGAGATACAGCGACTTATTCGCTAAAAATCGCAAATTTTGCCCACCCACCTGTCATTTAGCGCCCTCGTTCGGGTTGACGCCCCTTTGAATTGATGGAAAAGCTTTACGGTTCCTGAAACTAGAGTCTTCAGGCAGCCGACGATGAAAATTTGGTAATTCTAGCTTGCACCGTTTTTCACTGATCCACCCGTGTGACAGACGGACGGACAGACAGACTGACGGACAGAACTCGTCTTGTATCGTCTCTGACAAGAAAAGAAGTGTTGGTGGGCTATCACAACAACAACAACGGACAGAATTGCGATGGTTAAGACGCGCTATAGCAGTACCTGCATGCTGTCGCGCGTAAAAATCAAAGAAAAAACTTCAGATCAACATTGCGGTGAATGGTCTGTATGACTTGAGACTGTGTGGGTATAACACAGTCTAGCATTATACGGATAATTCACCGTAATGTTGAACTAAAGTGTGTTTTTTTTTCATTTACCGGTAAGTAGTACATTTAACGTAAATGTCTGTTATATCGTTGGGTTTTTTTGTTACACTTATATTTCACAAGGTAGTGTAAAGACGCATTTATGGTGTGGTGGGACGTGTAATATTCCCATTATTGCAAATTGTCTGCAGAGCGTGTCGGTGAAAGACATTTGAAAATCGGTCAATAATTGGCGAAGATACGGACAAAAATAAAGGCCCACGGTGTATGAGCGAGTTCAGTGTGTTGATATGGACAGATTCACGTCGGTGCCATCAGATATTTATTTATATTCCCCGATGGGATAGGAAGCTGAGTATATGAATTAATGCGTGGTTGATGTTCTAGGTGCAAGTCGTCGTGATCAGATGCCGGTGGTGGTCGAGACGGTGACTAAGTCGAGTACGATTAAGACGTACGCTGCGGCCAAGCCTTTACATGACTCGGACGCTTCCAAGGTGACGTCACAAGGCGCCGGACTCCAGTCAGCTCAACTCAACAAAGACGCTACTTTCACCGTTGACACCAGCCGAGCAGGTCGACCAGTTTTGATAGTCTTCATTCAACTTAATTAACGTAGAAGAACAAACCAGGAAAACACACCGTAACTTACGCTAACTAAACAAATCTTAACTAATAGTAACGGTCATCATAGCCGGTTATAAATGTCTGCCGTTCGACACTGCGGTAGTAATTTACAGTGCTGGTGACGATAGAAAAAAATTTAATACCTCACTTTTTGAGAATGCATTTTGATTAGAAACTAGAATGTGATAATAATGTCCGAGAACACGCATGTTTTTGTTTCGAATCGTTGTCAGTTATACCCCGTTTACTCGATCGAGCAAACACCGAGCAGACATCGAGCAAACATCGAGCTGGCTCGTCCAGCTAACATATAGCAGCTCGATCGTCGAGTCAGCTTGATCGTGTAAACGGGGTATGAGACGAGCGAGTATTTTTACCCAGTCTTGTAGGCAGACTAGAATGGTACGTTCGTTGAAGAGATAAATAATTTTTTCCCGAGCTGACCTGAAACGTTATGTAAACAAATATTGCACGAACACATTATTTATGTCTTCTTTATAAGTATAATTTTATAATGCTTAGTTAGTGGTGATGTCAATTTAATTAAAAATATAGTGATTGAAATTTGTTAGTCTATCAGTCATTAATCGCGTCATTTAGACCTATCGTGAATTTCTTACCATATATAGTTTAGCTTCAATGCAGCCTCGGCGCAAGTCGTCCAAATTTGGTCGTTGTAGGTCACACAATATGATGTTACGCTGCAGGCCTAAGATACTCTAGCAGCAGCTGTATCGAGTCCGTTTTCAGTGTTTCAGCTCTCTGACCGCTTGTATTTTGATGCTCTGTTTCAGGTCACAACATGCTACTGGTGGGCGTGCTTGGTCCACGCATCCCGTGTGAAGAGGTGGCCTTGCGTCACGCCGGTCAGGGCAAGTATACGGTGACTTATCGTCCCAGCGAGCGAGGCCAACACGTGCTCGTTGTCAAATGGGGAGACCAGCACATTCCCGGCAGCCCGTTCCACATCGTTGTCACCTAAGAACGACAACAACAACTGTCCACACGCCCGTTCGTCTGCTTTGCTGGAAAATCGGCCCGGAAAACCTAGTTTTAAGGTTTTCTAAGAAACGCAGTATCTTCAAAAGTCCCATCAAGTGACATCTGGCAGTAAAGGGTGCAATGCGCCCCTGATCAGAAATATTCTAAAGGTTTGAAGTCCATCTTTTGGTTTTTCATCTTTTGTGCAATTTATGATACAAATCGAATTTAATCCCCGAATTTTAATCGTGATTTCTGACTTCGACGTAACGTCATTCACTCGACAAAAACGATTTAACTTACAAGTTATGTGTTAGACATTTTTTCTATGGTTTAAAATTTGTGCCGGCACGTTTTCCGTCTTCTCCGTAGGCCTACTCTTGTCTCCCCGAAACTTTTTTTAAAAAACCTTAAAACCTTGAAAAACCTAGCCTTTATAATGTAAAAAAATGAAACTGTTTTCTCAAAATCGTGCTTTTTTCCAGCCCGCCTTGCAGAATACAACACGCGGCGGAACGGTGGCGTATTATTAACATCTCGAGAGCGATTTTTGCTTTTTGATTCACGTGAAATCCTGCCACGTCGTACTTTTATAATATCGTAATATTAGAATGCTTTGCGTTTGCAGTGCCACGTTTTTTTGCCGTCCAACGTTCATATAACGTCTGCTTTTAACTGCGTTTTTACCGCGCGTCTCACACAGTGGCGTATTTCGGAAAATTCGAAACGCGTTAAAGGTGCAAAATTTGAAATGCGGCTCATCAGAAGCGTTTACCTATCATTTGCGCTCATAATTGTTCGATCTGAAATACTCAATTTTGGTTTTCAGCGAAATGAGTCGGGTACTAAAGTTGAGAAGTTTTAGGATTATTTTTGAATCTTTGATTCTTTTCACTTTCGACGGGGCAGCAGGCTCAGTTGCCTGGTAAATACGCCGCTGATGATTTGATACTTTTCGCGGTCGGTGTTTCCAAAAAGAAGTAAGCCACAGTTTAACGTGATATTTGGCGGGTTAACAATGTGAAAAGACTGATCCCCAACAAACTGAAGAAAAAGGGGAGAGACAGGGAATCGTAACAATTATTGCGATTGTGATAAATAGGCTTAAATCTTCTGAAAAAAGCCGAGCAGTCCATTCCGCTAACACGTTGTAGTAGTTTGTATATAAAAAGTTGTTAAGGGACTTCTGTTTTCGTGCTTTTTCCTCACAAAAATTTCGAAATTTTGCGTGATTTTGCGAAGGGTTTATTTGTACAGGAATAACTTGAGGGATCGCGCATTTTGTCAGTGAGAAGTGAAAGTCATGATCACCTTAGCGAAATGAGGTAACTTGTCCACATTCCTGACCTACATTCGAAAAAGATGCAATCATCGCACATCTGACCATGCCTAAGTGACCTAGTTTTAGCGCAGTCTGGGCTGTTATTGGCTGGAGACACCGACTTCGCGACCAATTACATCGACGCTATTTTTAGAGCGTTTTCGTACAAGGTTTTTTTTGCCAGCACAATCAGCATATTTGACAATTAAGGTTGACAATATTTAGACGCAAGGTTGTAGTTGTTGTTTTTAGTTGCTGCTGCATGTACTCTGAAATACGATTGAAATACGTTTTTGTAGCTAACTGATCTAATGCATTTGAATGCAGATTGTTCTATTTTTCTATTATTGTCACTAACGTTATTATTTCGCATTTATTGTTTCACAATTTTGTTTCTAACTATTATCCACTGGCAGTAGAATTTTGTATATTCTGGAAACTTCAATATGTTTCATAATGTCGACATGCGACGTGTACGTACTGTGCTAATGTATTTTGTTTCTAATATGGTTTGATTAAAATAAATATGATCACTTCGACACGAGTTTGATTTGCGAAAACGCTGCATATATCATACTAAAGATTTTCATTTTTTATGGTCCACGGTGCATATCGTAATGCGGTCTCTGAACAAAAAGGTAACGCGGCAAAAGCCCCTCCCCCGCCTTCGTTTCCTCCGCTCCCCGTTTCTGTAGTTGAATTTTTTCCACCTAAATCCGTAGCGCCTGTTAGAAGGTTTCTTGATAACTTTTTGCACCGATATGACCGTCTGGCAGCTCTATTAACCTATATTTACTTTGACGAAGCAAAATGTCGGTCATTTTAGGTCATCTGTCCTTTAAGATAATCGAATTTCTAAGTTTATCTTGCACAGAATAAACTGCATTCGACATAGCGACAAACACAATTGGTAATTGTTGTCTCTCAAAAAAGTCACAGCTTGTGCTCATAATATGCTATCCTCCTCCAGTACGATTGCAAGCGGTAGATTTTGATGCTACTCGCTAACAGCAGGTTCAATTATCTGCATTTCACAAGATAGTGTAGCGACAGTATTAAGGTGAGGTGGTCAAAACTATAAGTCATTTGCGTCAAGTTTCTTCTTGATGTCGCCTGCGAAAAACCATTGAAGTCGGCCAATTTTAAAGGAAGTACTCGAAAAATAACAGTGGCACGTTTTTTTGTGGACCACAGTGTATATATAAAGAGGTTAGTGACTGTCGTTGATTTGCGTCTCTGTCGCATCCGTGACGTCGGTCTTTGCTGTTGCTGTAACAGGCGTAGGGCTTACAATATAAATACAATTACAATATAAAATGAACCGAATGCCAGTTCGTTCGCTTTGTCCGTAGACTATATCGCAACTGAACTGAACTGAAATTGTTTGTTCGGCTCAGTGCAGTTCTGCCGCTTCGTACACGCCTTAACACTGGGAAAAGCACAAACGCAAGCGCGAGCGAAACAAGCGCGTATCCAGCATTGTTTTGATAGCTGGAGACGCACATACACTGTATAATAGGTTCATCAAAACCGAATGTAAAATTGTAAACGCATTAATTAATACTGCAGTGTCTGCAAATTCCGTTTACACGATCAAGCAAACATCGAGCAAACATCGAGCAGTTAGAGCACACGTCGTGCACGTGAATTTTGAATGCATTTGCTGGATGTTTGCTCGATGATTGCTCGATGTTTGCTTGATCGTGTAAACGGGGTAGGCCTATAAGGCCCCGTGCAGGTTACTCTGGTCTATTTTCTGATCGGACGCCACTTGCACTTGCTCATGCAATCTCATCTTTCTAAACATAGAGAAATTTGACACCATAATGGCATCACAGCTTCAAAATTTGGGGGTTAGTCGCAAACCCCCCAAACCTCATCCACATTCGATTGTCCCGTACGACGAGGAATAACTGGGCCAATGTCATGCGCATTAAAACACAGTCACGTGACTGTCGACGTTCCGATATGAGATCGGCTTGCGGCCGGCATGCAGTCCGTATTTTTATGAATCGCACGGACGTATGGAGCGAATTTGTCAATAGCTGACGGATTAATTTCGTGAATGAACTGAACTGGCTCTGCCGGCCCGGGGCCCAGCGGTCATATCTAGGTCAGCGTCCTCGGCGATGCATTCAGGTCAAGGCCGTGGTCCGGTCATTCCTGCTGGACCAGCAGACAGTCCGTCGATCAGTGCCATATAGTGCTGCGCCGAGCGGGCGAAACGAATAATACTCAGTAAAGAAGTATAAATTTAATGAAAAATTAGGCTCACCGAATAAAATGCATAATTAAATGACGATTTTAAGGATTTACCGGTATAGCATAATAACAGTGTAAGAAAATACTAAATTCTGTCATTGCAGCTTGCAACGATTAACACAGTTTCTGATTATTCTAGGTGAAGTCCTAAATTTCGCACATAATTGCATGTATGACTGGTTTATAACTATTATCTTGCTTACTTATTATTATTATTATTATTATTCTAAAGAGCATACTCGAGTAGATACTCGCCGAGTATTCGATTATTCAATTACTTGGTTAGCCCAGCCCTACAAGACCTACTCCGGTGCTGGTTGTTGCTGCTGATGCTACGGCTGCTGCGAGCGTCGGAGAGGGAGAAGAGAATTTTCCCATTCCTGAGCCTCTCTCCCTCGCCCCCTTGTCCCTTCCCCGTCTGTCTGACGTCACTAGATGTGTGGCCCCGCCCAGTCGTGACGTAGTTGCGTCTGGCCGACCAATCAGCGTCGACCGGGCAATTCATCTTTTTATTACGGCACGCCGAGCGCCCGTCGAGGCTATTTTTATCGACTCGTTTACACCGCTGGAGGTCGCCGAAACGCCTTGGAATTCGTCTGCGGACTGGAATCCGCTGAATTTCGGCCATCTGCTGTCGATACTATGGTTGAAAATTTGTGCGAACAAAATTAAGCAAGCAGATCAAAAATGTACCGTCCGATGCAGAAAAGCTTTATATGCATAAATGTACATTGCAGTATTGTTTGTTTTATTTAATTCATGGTAAATTACAGTGCCATATGGCAACTCAGTCTTTCATCCCTTCGGGGTAAGTAAATCGAGCACCGTCCTGTCTAACCGCGGTTAATGCGGGCAAGTTCACATGTGTCGGTTGGCATGTGACATTTGAATTTTATATGGCAGGTGAAGCTGGGTTCCCGACAGGCCCCTGGAAGATGGGTTTTCTATGAAAAGCTGTCAGCCGACTTGCCTATGACCTTTAACCAGTTAAAGCTTAACGAGCCGAATATGATGAAGATAATTGTTTTAGCGGTTACAAAATCCTGGATTTACCACACCTATTGAGATGGTTGCTCACTTGCTTGCGGACATCTGCATGTGGCACAGTTAACAGAACGGTGGATCAACGGCGGATCGGAATGTCGGTGAGTCCGCTAACGTGCGGTTTACGCACGTCCAACGACCTAGGCCCGGCCTGGCCAACTATTGTCCACCGCTCAGGCCGCCGGGTCCAGGGGCCTGCCGGGAAGAAGGGAGAGAGGGAGTCCGGGCAGCACGGGACACCCCAGTTCCCCCTCGATTGTTTTTGCGCCTGCATTAATGAGGGGGACGTGTGACGTCATAGTGGCGGTGGCGCGGGTTGCACGTGACGTGCGCCGGCGCTAAGTAAGGTGCGCACGCGGTGGCTGCCAGTACGACGTGTACGAACGGTGGTCGTACGTACGTACGGTCGTTAAGTAGACGCACGGTCTGTGTAAAGACGCGCCAGTCTGTGACTGTCGACGACGCGGACTGGTCTGCGCGCTCGTGTGCTGCCACTAACTGGTCTGGACTGTCTCGGAGGTCTTGTGACGATCTGCTGATATCTTCCGCGCTCCGACAACATCTCGATCTGACGCATATGGCAAGTGCTGCTCTCTCTCTTTCTCTTTGTTTTTGTTTTTCTGCAATGCTAAAACGTGTCGCTACACTACCTTGTGAAATGTAATAACCTTTCGTCGGTTTGTTTTCTTGCGGCCGAAACTTCGTTTTGAGACTTAGTCAATTTTCTCTGAAATGCACAGTTCAGCAGTTGCCGAAGAAAAAAGTACCCCCCCAAGTTTTTGCTATCCGCATGATGCATCTAACGCTGGACTGTTTAAAAAATTTTCTCGCCGATAAGCCTATAAGGTACCGTTAGTTTGCAGTTAATCTTCATTTACTCACAGATTTTTTACACACGTTGTTACTCAATGGGGGGAAAAATACCCCCACCGATATCTCGACTTCTAAGGCAGCTAGAAACAAAATTCCAACGGCTACACCCATGTTTTCAAGGTCAAGCTGTTCAATAATGTTGTCGGCGATACAACCGGAAGTCGCCTTATA
>Ga0209671_1004312_pt1 | contig 14049 bp, 10 predicted proteins | sample WorMetHERISLAND2_2_FD_187401 | JGI IMG/M metagenome (GOLD analysis project Ga0209671, IMG submission 187401) | Marine gutless worms symbiont microbial communities from Max Planck institute for Marine Microbiology, Germany - Olavius geniculatus... | ecosystem: Host-associated > Annelida >... | reverse complement strand
CTAATAGAGATATCGAAAACCGGTAAACGGCATTATCAACTACAATCTTTCCCGCATCGGAAAAATTTTGATCTTTGGTTCACTAACAACGACGATTGGGATGTGGATGTTGACCCACGCAATGTCAACACTGCCCGTTCTGCGTATGCTAATGCATTTGAGTTCGGGCCACGTGGGTTTGCTACAAGGGGAATTTTAAGCCCCTAAATTTTCCCCTCAGTCAGACTCACGGCGCCGGGCAGACTCACGTTGGGCTTTGCTCTAAATTGCTAGTTTTTTGTTTTAGTTGAGGGCCCACCAATGGTCCTTTGCACAAAGGCCCCCAAAACCTAGCTACGCCATAGTTCAGAAACGCACATTTTGCCTACTTCCGTCCATTCAACCCTCAATTAGTTTAACACCCATGACTAATTATTCGTCGAAAAACTTTTTCCATACGCCTTACCCGTTAGCCACAATACATCAGTGACAGACGATAGACAGACATACGGACGAACCCATGCCAATAGCTCCATTTTTTAAAGTACTGCATGTCGGCTAATTAATCGAAGTTCAATTTTTTAAAAGCAAAACACAGCGGCACCATAGTAAACCTATTATATAGCAGATTTAATAACGAGATTACTGTTAAACCAATAACATAATATAATGATTAATTTCGATATGTAGTCAATATCGTATCGAACATCGTATCGATACTGTATCGAAATCAAAACTCTGACATTAACCCATCCCTACCAGGATTATTAAAAGCTTAAATATTCTATGAAAGGGTGTAAACGTTATGCGTGTAATAGGTTTTTTTGAAGATCGTTAAAAAACTGCTGTATGATGAAAGAACTAATTCTATCAACTGTGGAGAAGGAGTTTATACTGAAGGCGTTTGGTGAACGCAAACGATTGGATGGCAGACAAGCGTACGATGCGAGACGAGTGAAAATCCACTTCGGCATCGACTCTGGCTGCTGCTTCGTTGATCTCGGAGACACAAAGGTAGACTATAACTGCGTTTTGGATGGCCTGATATAACAACCATGAACAAGATAAGTGAACCATAGATGCATATATTGTAAATATGCGGGACGAGTGAAGATGACGGAAACTTATTTATTACTATGGTAGTTTGCGATCAGCTTTTCCAGTGATTGCGAACGCTAAATAACTGACAGAATACGGCACTGTGATAAACAAACCTGAAAGAAACATATTCCGCTCGTTTTTCAATCGAATTTGTCATAAAACGATTAAACGAGTGAAGTTTTAGATTGAAAATTGTTAAAATTCGCCATCATTCACTGTAGCGAAGCGCATTATCTCAGGTAAAAATCTATATTACAGCCGCCACCCCAGATTTAGAAGTGACTGAAATAGGTAAAATTAGTGTTGTTATGCATGTTTCAAACTAATTTAATTATGGGAAACTGCAAATAATTGTCTGTTGAGACCCGAGAACAAAGTTCAATTTTTGGGTGAATTCTATCATTCTAAAAAGAGTTTTTTGATGGGGCCTATAAAGAAAAAAGGGGCTAGGTCTTTTTGGGGGAAAAATAAAAAAAATACGAAAAAACAGATGAGTGGCGCCACCTGGCGAATCAAAGACGTACTAAACTCAATAAGAAAAAATAATTTTATAGCTGAATAAGCCGCATCTACAACCCATAGAACTACCGAGAACAGCTTAGTGGCGCTAACTAGTGAATGAATATTGTACCAAAAAGATTTAGAAAAAATAAGCTGAGTAAGCAGCAATGTAAATCACAAAGGAATACAAAAATCACAAAAAAACAGCAAAATCAAACTGCCACCCCCCCCCGGGAAAAAAACAACGAACTGCAGATACTGAATAAGCAGCATATAAAGAACGAAGGACTTAATATTATTGCTTCTCCCCACTCAAAACCCCAAATTTATTCTCGGGCAGCAATATGTCAATCAACTGCAGTTTCCCATAATTAACTAGTCTGAAACATGCATAACAACACTAATTCTACCTATTTCAGTCACTTCTGCAGCAACATTAAAACAAACAAATTACAAAACTAACGTTCAGCCAAAAAAGTAGCGCACACACTGATACTGCTGCATTTTCGCGCAGAACGATGACACGACGCACGACAAAGCTAAAAAAAATCTGTTTCACTATTACACACATTACAAAAACGCAGCATTGTCCAATAAAACGCTCCAAAGTTGACGATATTCACATTCGATGCCATAACGCACGCCACAACAGACAAAACGCGCTTGGTCTGACCGCCAACGTAGTGCACGTGATCACCTCAGCACGTTATACAGGCCATGAAGGTCATTGTCTCACACCTACTTCCAGTATAGAAATGGAATTTTTGCAATAAAAATGCCTATATTCCACACCTTCGCCCGAAAATTTTGGTACTTCCCGTTACTTAAGCACGACATAATGCCAGAAAAAAATAAACAAACTGGTGCGTTTACAGTAAATTTTATAATCGGTCATATGAAAGCTAATATTAATGTATGAATATCGGCATGCAATTTACAGCAACATTTCAACATCGTTAATTCTACTGCTAGCCAAAATTTGTAACAAAAACCAGCCATTGTCTGGAAGCTATAATATAGACTAGTACCTAATTTATTACTGAAGTGCACTTTCCGAACCAAGTTGTTATGTTCTAGTGAAACAATTCATCACATTTTTTTCCTCGGGAGGGGGCACTGCCCCTCCCCAGACCTCACCCCATTGTGTGCTGAAGGTAGTAATGTTGATAGCAGTTGTGCATAACTGTGCATCGAGTGAAGTTCGCGGAAACAAGCATTAAATGTGTACTAAATAGCATATTAGTAATTAAACTATCAGCGAAATATGAAAAAGTGAACTGTGTTAACAATACATAAAATTTGCACTGAATGGCATGCAAACATGCAAGTTAAGTGGAACTATTTTTTCGCACGACTACACATAACGGTGGATCGGTTTGTTTGTTCCCGTCTTCTTCACTCTAGCCCTACAAATAATTGCCTATTGAGACCAGAAAAAGTGAAGTTTTTGGGTGAAATCCATCATTCTAAAGAGGGTTTTTACTAAACCGAATAAAAACTATGAATGTCCGAAAAAAGTGAAAAGCTGAATAAGCAGCATAATGTAAACAAGGAAATAATCCCGGGCCTCAATACTCCGTCGTTTGCAGTTTCACATATTTAAAAATTTTAAATTGGTCTGAAACATGTATAATAACACAAATTATATCTATTTCAGTCGCTTCTGAAACCGCAGTGCTATTTATTCAGGTTTTAAGTTATTGTTATAATCTTTGATTTAGTATGTCGTTCATTTGCCAGGTGGCAGCACTAGGCTGTTTTCGTGTTTTTCTGTGTGTTCCCCCAAAAAGACCTAGCCCCTCTTTTCTTTATAGACCCCATCAAAAAACCCTTTTTAGAATGATGGAATTCACCCAAAACCTGCACTTTTTTCTATGGTCTCGATGTTCGATTATTTGCAGTTTCCCATAATTAAATTAGTCTGAAACATTCCTAACAGCACTAATTCTACCTATTTCAGTCACTTCTGAAGCAACATTAAAGCAAACAAATAACAAACCAACCTACCTTGTTCAGCCGAAAATGTAGCTCGACACACTGATAGTAGGCCTACTGCTTTTCATCCAGAATGATGACATAACGCACGAGAAACGCTTCCGCATTGTCACATAGCGTACACTGTATAGACAAACTGACATTGCCAAGTGACCTCACGTGATCACGTGATCACACGTATAGGCCGGCGCTTGGGCCAGCGTACACCCACAGAAGGTCACGATGCACTCAGCCAACATCAGTAAATAACATCTGGCTAGCGCCAGGTTGGAAGCAGGTTTTTTCACTACTTACTTTTTTTCACCAACATGAACCAACTAACGCGACAGCTATTGCAACACCTAGCGAGAGTTGAGACCATAAACAAAAAATATGGACTGATAGCTGAATAGAGTCCAACAAAGTCACATATAAATCAGACCTAATATTAATGTATGAATATCGTCATGCAATTTACAGCAACATTTCAACATCGGTAAGTCTACTCCTAGTCAGCATTTGTAACAAAAAACAGCCGTTTCCGTGCAGTTATAACATAGATTGATACCAATTTTCACAAGCAAGTTGATTGTGTTATTATCATGATGTGGTTATGGTACTTGCTGACCAGGCTGACTTGTTTAGTTCTGAGAAGTGAGTTTTTGTCATGTTATTTCACACACTTTTGTGTTAACTTGCGATATGTTCGACCTCAGGATGAAGCAGAAATTGTCTGAGTGTGATGCATATTGCTCATGTGCTGCTGCTGTCTAGGTGATGGCACAGGTGTCGTGTGAGATGACTGTACCAAAAGACTCGCGGCCCCATGAAGGTGTGCTGGTGCTCAATGTTGAACTCTCACCTATGGCGGCGCCACACTTTGAAGCTGGTCGGCGAACTGATGAAGCTGTACGCATTTTTACTCTGTCAGTTCAGTGCATGTCAGGAAAAATACAAAGCCATTGATTGTTAACTTTGTAATTGTAGCAGTGATGGTGTTTATTGGCACAATAGTGGCAAATTTTTTTTGATGGCATAATTTTTGGTTGATTTCTGGGTTCTTTTACTGCATCTAACTTTACTAGCTTGATTGACAGTATCTCTACTGGTTAAGTTATGCATGTGCTTACTGGTTGTTTGTATTTTCGAGTACAATCTAGGGATATTTCTTCATATTGCTGTATATCATATCATGATATATTGTTAGGGACCAACTGAATTCACGGGAAAAAATGCGTGATTTCACGGCAGAATTTTTAAAATGAGCCAAATTTCACGGAAAATTCACGGAAAGAGTTTCGGAAATTCACGGGCCACGCAGACGTTATTTCGAGGTGCTGTGCTAATGCAAATGCAGAAATTTCAGAACAACGAATATTTACTACACTAAGTCAAGACTCAAGACAGTCAAGCCAACTACTTAGTGCTAAAGTGCGACACGTGGTAAACAGCAACATCCGTACAAAAGCTGCTGACAAAACTCTGGAATTGTCATAAATTAAACTAAAAGCGCTAAAAATCACGGATTTCACGGAAATCAACGTTTTTCACGGAAGGAGCTCAATTTCACAAAAAATGTCACGGCCGTGAAATCGTGAATTAAGTTGGTCCCTATATATTATGCAACTAGAACATTATGATGCTGCAGCATCCTGGGTTAAAAATTAGGTGGGGCAGAAACTAGCAATTTTCTGACAGAATTTTGACAGACAACAGCAAATATCCAACAGAATAGATTATGAGTGCTCAAAATTACAATTTTTCCCCTATTTCCTTAAAGTAGAAGTTCTTCAAATGCAAATTTTGCATTTTTGAACCAAAATTTTTCGAGCATAACTTATGGACAAGATTTTCTGACATTTTTCTGATGGCAGGGGATGATTGCCCTCTGGTTTCTTTTTTCTCCTGACTCACACCCCCAGCCACAACGACACTGTTGTGATGCATTTGTGAGCTGTGTGGTTGTCAGCTGGAGCTGCAGCGGCTGCTGGAGCACTGCCTGTGGGAGTCCCGGTGTGTGGACATGGAATCGCTGTGCATCACGGCCGGCAGTCGGGTGTGGACAGTTCGTGTTGACGTCCACGTGCTCAACTACGATGGCAACGTCGTCGATGCAGCCAGCGTCGCTGCTATTGCAGCATTGATGCACTTCCGTCGTCCTGACGTCAGCGTCTGTGGAGAAGACGTCGTCATTCACTCGCCCACCGAACGGTAATCCAGCTGCATTTAGCATGCATTAGAAACTTTGAGTTGTGTACTGTTGAGGGGTATATAGGGCAGAGTTAGCAGTACTACACCAAGAACTCCTTGCATGCTCGGTCATCAGATATGGAGTGCTGATGATGTTGAGAAATGTGCACTTTCAAATGCTGAGTCTGCCTTAGTCTTAGAGAAAATCTGCACAACTCTGTGTTCAAACTGTATTCTGTTGATTTGTTTTCGTTAATTAGTGCATGGTTAATTACAATTACTATTTTTAATTGCACAATTAAATGTGATTATAATTCTAATTGTTCAGCAGTCACTACATGTGAGTCAAGTGCATGTGTCTGTGTGTGTTTTGTGTGTAGAGATCCGTTGCCACTGAGCATTTCTCACATACCGATTTGCATCTCGTTTGCATTTTTTGACAGCGGCAATTTCATGCTGGTCGATCCGACCCAGAAAGAGCAGCTGGTTGCCGAAGGCATGGTTCATGTGGCGATGAACAAGCACCGCGAGGTCTGCATGATTGAGACATCTGGCTGCGTGATGCTCGAGCTGGAACAGGTCAGTGTTCGGCTCTCTGTCACAGGGTTGAGAAAAAAAGAAAAGCCCAATTTGATGGGTTTGGGGAGTTTTCGTGATGAATTCAGTTGAACATCTGAAGTAAGTATTTCTGTTTAAATATTTGCAAATTCATAATTTTGAAGTTTCAGGAACTTAACAGCAACGAACCATTTCATTATTAGGGTCGATTTATTCATGTCCAGGTTAAAGATAACCTATAGGTTAAAGTCGGTAATTCCAAAAGTTTACCTTTGTCGTGTTGATTCATGACACATCTGTAGGTTAACTCGCTCCGTTATCTAAGACAGAACTCGCACAGTTAACCTTCCGATTTTGCGAGGTTAACCTGCAATTAATGCAAAATCAAAGCATCTGCAAACCTTTCACAGTCTTACAGTCTTAGATCGATGAACAGTCGACTTTTACACAGGGGCGATACGCAGTAAAGCTGACAGTATTAAAAATTTGTGTAATAATCGTAATCGCAATTATGTATTGAAATTGTAATTTTCACAGTTGCTGCGATCTGTTATATTGCATTATTGCATCGTGTTGGAATACACTGTACGTTAATTGCCATTTAAATATCCTCTACTACCCATAGACACGCCATTTAATTCATAAGCCTATAGTGGGCCGTAAATGAACAGCCACGTGACTACTACCGCCAATCAAAATGCTTGATTCATGGCATGGTTATATGGATGAGGTTTAACTCGCAGATTAGCAAACTCTGGTTATTTTTTTTGTGAATAAACGCGACAAAGGTTAACTCTGGACTTAACCTCACAACTAAGATAACCTAGGTTAGGTAACCTAGAAGTTAACTTGGACATGAATAAATCGGCCCTTAGTGGAACAACAAATGAGTTTCATAGAGTTTGGGTGACTTTGGTGGGTTTCAACCGTAGTCAGCTCTGATCTCCGAAATGGCTTATTTTAGTGACCGCAGATGTCTGTGGTACCAGAGATCACTAACAGGCTATTTCTGTGATCTGAGCTTATCTGCGGTGACACGGACCGATCAACAGCCACTTATATAAGCATTGTCTAGATCTGTATTCAGGCAATCCGATATACACCATGTCCCAAAATTAGCAGACCCCTGCAGCTAGGTTAGTGTACAATCGTTAATACCTGATAGATATTTACAAAATTTGAAACAGTCATGGAGACAATCATTCTGAACTAGCATCTAAAGTTTGAGTGCAAAGCAGCCACCTTTGGCCTCGACACAAGCTCTTAGTCTAAGGCAGGTACGTTACTGCTTGATCCCTTTGTCAATAACAACGTATTGAACGTAATCCTTATGTAAACAAACCCTGACGTCATAATGACATTACCTTGAGCACACATGGTAACGTGTGCATAGTGCAGTGTACGATATTTCGTTGAAATCCATTAACTACAAACTGAATTACGCGTGTTTGAAGCAGGGAGGCTGCTAATTTTGGAACACAGTGTAGTGTAATGTGTGACTGGTGTGTTAGATTATGCAGTGTACGAACATAGCTGCGGTGAAGGTCGCCGAAATATCCGAGACGATACGAACTGAGGTAGACAGCACTGTGACCACACCGCGTGTCAGCGTCGGCGCCATCGTAGCGTCAGCTGCTGCCGGCAGTGTCAGCGACAGCATACACAGTGTCGGCATGACAGAGGCTGCACCTGTGGACATGTCAGCTGCTACGCACACTGCTACATCCGTTCTCGCTGCTGCTGCTGTTAGTGATGACGAAAACTCGTCATCAACATCATCATCATCATCATCAGCTGTGCATCCCAGCTCTGGACCCGTTGCAGCGGTTGTTGACTCTGGTATGGACGTGGTTTTCTTTACATTCGTCCCGTGGTGGCGCGTTTCAGGCTCAGTTAAATTGTTTGTCTGTCTGTCAGTTGCTAGATACTCGACGTGGATGTATGCCACTGGCGTGATGTTAATCATGGTGTGGTTTGTGGTTTGATGTTAGTTGTAGTGAGCTGACGATAAACTTTTTGAAAGAACACTACAGTTCACATGTTATGCTTTCTTTTCAACCTGCTTGACTGACTGACAAGAAATCGTTAAGCCTAGTTTTAGAAACAGGACTCGCAACAAGTCAAAACTTTCCACTTAACTGACCAGGACTTAGTTGTAGTGCAGTTTGTGTATCATTTCCTTGATGTGGTTAGTAGCTATCTATCACTATCGCTTGCAGTGGCATGTAACGCACAGCATTAGTGGAAATGAGCCTTCACTCAGTGGTAATGGTTAGAATGCTGTTTATTGTGATGCCGGTGTCTGTTGAAGTAGTAACTACAGTAATAATATGTTGCTTATGTTCGCTGTTAGAAAGCATCAGTTGTTCTGTACAGGTGTGGCGGTGATCGGCGAGGGAGGTGTGAGTTCATGGACTCTGATCGACAGCGAGATGCAAGAGGATATACAGCTCATTGCAGCTGCTGTCACCGCCCGTGCTTCTACATCTGCTGATACAGGTGATGGTGGCAATTCCACTGGTGGGGCGGCAGCTGCGAGTGACAGTGAAGAAGAGAGCGTCCACATCGCCTCGTCGAGCCAAGCCGTCACGCTGCCAACCGCCAAGTCGCTGTCCACGGAAATCAACCTCAGCAAAGCCATCAAACGAAGGCAGAAGAAGAAGAAGTCTAAAGCTAAACAGCAAATGCAGTAACTGGATGGCCAAATCCATAGCTTCTCTTGGATGCAGAGGCAGAATCTACAGCGTGGGCCAAAAAAATGTGCCACTTTACTTTTGTCCATATCTTCGCCAATTATTGACCGGTTTTCAAAATTCTTTCACTGCCACACTCTGCAGACAATTTGCGATAAGGCGATTATTATACATCCAACCACACCATAAATGCATCTCTACACTACCCTGTGAAATATCAATGAAATATGCATACATAATGATAATAAAAAAACATTTTGGTAAAATTGAAAAAACACTTCAGACCAACATTGCAGTGAGTGGTCTGTATGACGCTAGACTGTGTGGGTATAACACAGTCTTGTGTCATACGAATCATTCGTCACATCAGACCAACATTGTGATGAATGATTCGTATGACACTAGACTGTGTTATACCCACACAGTCTAGTGTCATACAGACCACTAACTGCAATGTTGGTCTGAAGTGTTTTTTTTCATTTACCTAAATTTTTGTTATTGTCGTTAGTTTTCTGCCTACATTTATATTTCACAAGGTAGTGTAGAAATGCATTTACTGTGTGGTGGGAGATATAATAATCACATTATTGCAAATTGTCTGCAGAATGTGCCAGTGAAAGAATTTTGAAAATTGGTCAACAGTTGGCGAAGACATGGACAAAAGTAAAGTGGCACGTTTTTTTGGCCCATGGTGTATATAGTGAAACATCTAGTGTGATAATTCTGCTACATTCAATCCATTTGTTTCATTGTTCACGCTGACGTTGTTTATAGTGATGGTAATGTTTTTGGTGCTGTCTTCATGGCACTGCCACTGTGATAGTTAACGTACCAGCATTTGTATTTCTCTTCGCTATTTAAGTGTAACATTCTGCTGCCTGTTATGACTTGTAGACAGATCAGTACTACGAATCACAGCTTTCTGCAGCAGATTTTTTAAAATTCTCAGTACCAGTTTGCCGAATTGAGTGTGGCAGATTTTCCTAATTCCACAATATGCTGTGTATTATGTAAATTGAGGAGGTTTTTTTGGTTATTTGAAGTATGAAAATGTCCGTACGCTGTGTATCAGGTGTTCTGTAATAACTGATTAGGCCGTACTTTGTCAGTGGAATATTTTTGGTGTTGCAGTATAATCTTGCCAATTGCTGAAATAGTCCATCGATTTAATAGTATTGACAGTTTTGTCGGAAAGCTTTGCAAATTTGGACTTCACTAACCAAAGTTGAGTTTTGCAGAATTCCATGGAAATAAAAGCAAATTCTGTAGTTCAGCTCATAATTCTGCAATCGTCATTACTCTGTGACCCCTTGTCATCAACCTACAAAAATGGCAGCTTCCTTGTTAAAATGCATACATCTGACGTCTTAACCAGTTAATTGACCTAACGTTTTCTTTGACCTGCTTTCACATAGGCACACACTGTAATCTGTTCAGCATTGTAAGTACTAGAAGCGCCCCACCCTATTAAGTTTTCCGCCATGAAGCACTACACGGTGTGCTAAGCTGATGGGCTTGACAAAATCAGCGGTAAAAGAAGACCCGGCAACTCAACCCCCACCTTCTCAGGCTGCCCGTGGGGGCAAGGTGGGGGCACGTGCCTAAGGCTCAAGGACTCATAAACGACACAGTCAGGGTCCATGACCGTGCAACACAAAAGGTGCTAGAGGGGCCTGACAGACAGGCAAACAGACAAGACTCTACATGCATTCTAGTAAGACATTACGTAATTTAGTTTTCATTCTCCTGGATCTATTATCTTGCCGCACTGTGATATTATACGCATGCCACATGTTTCCAGTATTTGTTTTTTAGGCGGCATAAAAAATTTGCCATTAACAAACGTCCTTGAATGAGCCTCCGTCCTTAAAATTTTTTATTGCACTGCTGGAAAATATTGGTGCGGGTTTTCAGTTTGCTTTCAAAGTTATACTGAAACAAAACTGTTTGCATCTTTTCTGTCGTTATCTTGCTGTGGGCGTCTTGTTTCAGTGACAGATTTAGAATTTAGATAAAGGATGTCTGGAGAACAGAGCCCTTTAGTTAACTGATGTGTAAGTTTTGATGTTTCAGAAAGCAAAATTGTGTGAATATGGCAGGTTGCCATGCTCCAAGTACGCCACTGTCTAGACTAGAACTGTTCAGTGTTTAATTTTGTTTGCACAAACCTGATGAGCAGCTTTTATTTCACAAACTGTTCAACTGCATCATAGATATTGTGACAGTTACTTAATTTTTATACAATGGTTAGAGTACAATTGACAGCATGGTGGCATTCTCTAATCCAGTCAAGTAACTATCCTAGTTCTAGAACGCAGTCTGATACGCACTGTATTGGACTCTCCACGATAACTTATGTGTACTTTTTGCTTACAGATGCAGGCGTCCCAATCTTTAAATTAAATTTTCAGGACACCGTCCAGTAAGTACAGCATAAATGTACAAAATGACATGCTAAAAGAATTACTTATGGACAGATACTGCAGTAGCTAAACGTTTGTGTTTTGAAGTCATGTCTAAATAACAACTGAATATTTTGTATTGCTTTGTCATCAACAGCAGTGTTTGAATTGCTGGGCGGGTTGGGGGTTGAACCCCCCTACTGTTTTCCAAACCCCCTAGCACACTGTTAAATTATGTCCTGGGGTGGTCAGCAATATACTATATACATACGATTTACATCACAGTTTTGGTCGGACATCCAGCCGTTGAAAAGTTCAACCCCCAGCTGATTTGTTACAATTCAAACACTGATCAACAGACCAGTGTATATCAAGTTCCAATACCTGTCATCATTTTCTCACTTTCCACCCAGTTTTTCTGTAGCCTAATTTTGCAAGATTTTCAGGCTTATTTCAGCAGGGATGTCACATCATGGCTCGGGGAAAACATTCTTGCCACGCCCGTCTGGGGGGAAAATTTTCGAATTTTGCTCTTTAAGATGCCACACTCTGTACTTTTATTCATTTGAGTGATGATGGGGCCCCCAAACGTTGCAGGGCCCGGGGAAAACTTTCACCTCTTAACCCCCCTCTCGACGGTTCTGTATTTCAGCATATTTAAAAAAGCTCCAAATATCAGAATTTCAGGAAAAGTGTGAGACATGTAGATAATGGAAGCCAAAAAACAACAGAAAACTGTATTTTTAATTTTTGATTAATAATAAACAATTGCATCACCATTGTTACTAATGGATTGTCACAACAAACATCTCAAGGGCATATTGAAACATCTTATCTATTCTCTGATATTTGGGATTACTGTTAAAGCTTCGACCAAAATTGTTATATTGTTCAGTGCAACAGTTTCAGCCTTAACAACGTCCTTGCTTTCAGCTGCAGTCTGGTGAAAAAGCAGGGATGGGAAAATATTTTCTTTTTAAATAATCTAAACCTTCAAAACCAAAGCAAACAAAAATGGCATGACTACAGATACTTTTGAGGGTCCAATAAAAAGTATAGGCATCAGAGGACAAAGATATTTGACAGGGTTCCCAACCTTACTGGCGAAAAAATCCAGGACTTTCCAGGACCCCTGAAAAAATTTTCAGGACCTTTCCACAGCCCACGAATGTTTAAATATAACACAAAACATCATTTACTTACAATATTCAGAGTAGACCTGGCAGCCAAAGCCGCAAAATATTCGAGCTGAGCTGCGCCGCAATTTTTTTGAGCTGAAGCCACAAAATATTCGAGCCAAGTCACTCGAGCAACAAAATTTCCAAGTTTGTATTTTTCAACTGTCCAAAATATTCGTTTTTGTTCTAGACTCTTCGCGGTGGGCCAAAAATGGTGCCATTTTTGTACACCTTATTATTTCACCAAATATTAACTGATTTTCAAATTTTTTTCACTGTCAGAATCAGGAGACAATTTGTAATAAAATGTTATTATAGATCCCACCACACCTCAAGTGTGTCACTACACTACCTTGTGAAATGTCAGTGTCTTAAGAGTAAAAGTTGAAAACAATACAATTTCTGCAACAATATGTTTAAAAAAAAATTAACAAAGAAACAACGTGTTTGTTGTCTCATATATTGTCTAAAAAGTCATGTCTCACAGTTTTTAGGCCCCAAGCGGGCGACGCCACTAACCAATGGCGCGATTAACCAAACGCTGCAGCAGTTTGCTCCACTTAGTGACGATCGCCTGCTTCAGCTGGTTGACTATCGTGAATGGTCAACATTGATAGACCATCTGTTGAAGAACATCCCAAACAGCATAATTGACTAGTGCAGGCTGTTTGGGGCCACATGCCATGACTTGATCAACGTTGATCAGTGGCATCGCCGGCTTGAGTGCGTGGTCAGACATTTCTTGTAAAATGAAAACTGCTAGTGCACTCCCAGCAACAGGTCTAAATCACTAAATTCTGGCTACGCCTGTGACTCCAAAACATCATAAGAAAAATACCTGGATTAAGCCAAAAATTCACAAAAAATTGTTGGCTGTAGACCCCACAAGGGTAGCATATGATCTTCCCCATGCAGACCCACAGTTGGAACTCTGATTGACACCTCTACCCATGCAACTTCGACACGTGCCTCCTCATATTTAAGACCTGCTGCCACCCCTGAAAAAATTTCTGATTTTTCAGACTTGATTATACTTTTTACGGGCGAAAGCAGCTACTGCTTTCAGCGCGTCTTAGCCATCGCAATTCTGTCTGTCCGTCTGTCTGTCACATGGGTGGATCAGTCAAAAGTGGTGCAAGCTAGAATCACCAAATTTTCACCATCGGCTGCCTGGAAGTTTCAGGAACCGTAAAGCTTTTCCATAAATTCGAAGGGAGCCACCCCGAACGAGAACGCTAAATGAGAGGAGGTGGGCAAAATTTGCAATTTTTGGCCAATAAGTTGCTGTATCTCAATAACGCTGCGAGATAGGGCCTAGATTACTATCAGTCACTAATAGGAAGTCGTACACTGGCTCTCGATTGGCGCCAAATTCAATGACCTTGAATGCCAAAATAGGGGGTTTTATGGATTTTTTAGTGATTTTGGGCTGCGACACAAGTCTGTATCATTCACAAGGTGGCGCCACGGAAC
>Ga0209671_1004311_pt1 | contig 14050 bp, 8 predicted proteins | sample WorMetHERISLAND2_2_FD_187401 | JGI IMG/M metagenome (GOLD analysis project Ga0209671, IMG submission 187401) | Marine gutless worms symbiont microbial communities from Max Planck institute for Marine Microbiology, Germany - Olavius geniculatus... | ecosystem: Host-associated > Annelida >... | reverse complement strand
ATTACGAAAAGTCGAAAATAATGTCGGGGTACTAATGCAATAGCATATAGGCTACACAATGCGCAAAATAATAACGAATTGCACACCATGTCGCAAAAAACTCTACCAGTGTTATTTTCGAATAACTCCGTGAAAAATTGGCCGGCCAAATGAAATAATTTTTATCATGCAACTCATGAAAAACTTGACCTAAATAAACGTTGAGAAAAATTTGGAGGCAAAATTAAAATTTTGAACGTCTACACTTCCTCCGTCGATAATTTACAACAGTAGTTGTAACTTTCTGTCCCGCCTGATTCTAACCCAAGATGAGGCTGTTTCGCCAGGCGTGGAAATATCTAAGTGATGTAGGGGAATAGTTAGTTGGACAACCGCATATCATGTCGGCACTGGGCCGAAGTATTTGCTGATTTTATCTGCTCAGTGTGATGATCCGTGTGTGATGCAATGTTACACAGATTCTGTACTACGTCGTGTCGGACGAGTCAAAGCTGACGTGTTCGCTGTACATGAGATTCTATCACGTCTGCAACCTCATCATCACCATCAACTCCGCGTCTAACTTCGTCATCTACTGCCTGTTTCGACGCCAGTTTCAGCGCCAGCTGCGTCAGTTTTTGTCCGGAACGGCCTGCCGCCGCTCTCGCGAGACAATGACGTCATCTCGCGAGACTGTGACGTTACCTGGAGACGTGGTGGCACGGCGCGGCACGAGATCTACGTCATTCGTGACGTCAGCGCGCTGTCGTCACGTCTCCACGATATCGTCGCCACACGCCCCTACGTCGCCGCCGATAACCGGCTAGACGAAATAGCAAACTTTTTAAGAATTTATCAAATTTTTCAGCATTAGGCCTATTTCGTCTCTCGATTGGCTGACGTCATGACAACCGCTGTCCAATAACGTTAAAGGTTGTCTGTAGCTTCAATGGTAGCACATCACAGAGCTACGGAGCGTCACCTGCCATACAGAATCACGCAATGTTACCTGCCGCTCGACACAGACGAATGTGCCCCGCTTTTACTTCAGCCATGGCAGATCTGTACTTGATTTACCTACCCACGCGTGATGGAGGCCTGACTTGACATTGGTGTTGGTTATAGGCTATATCTAGGCTAGGTGGTTTACCTTATCCGCAGGCAGTCACCCATCTAAGTTGATAACGACGCGACCGGAAGTCGAATTCATAACATCTTAATCTAAGTCGTACGCAGACCTACGTGCTAACCCTACACCACCATGGTTGTTGCCTTCATCGGGAAAATTTCATCCAACAAGTAGCGACATCTAGCGGCGAACAGAAATCCTCCCGAGGCAGGCAACAGCGTTAGCCGAAACATCAACAATTTGGTTAGAAATAAAGGCTAAAATTCGATGTATCGTTATAGCTTATTAGTTACTGTTGTAACCCTTGAGTTTGATATCCAATGATATGCGCTTGTTTGACAATTTAAGTATCATGCTATGCCGCAGCCTGGAGTGAAACAGGTGTGCATGAAATCAATTTTAGGGCCTATACAGTGCACTCCATGTAACGTGAGTTGATATCTATTCCGGGCAGTCCGGTGGTCTGCGATACCCTTACCCAACCCCACTCCGTCCGCCAGTAGTTCTTTTGTATCCTCATCCACAGCACTGTATCAAGACCACGATGTCATGAGGTTCAATGCTGCTGCTGATGCTGAAAAAAAGCTTAGGTCTATTTTCTTCTCGGCATTCGAGACCGACCGGGAGGTCCAAGACAACTAGCTTGTGACGCAACCACTGGCAGACCTTGAAGAAATTTTGAAGTGCTACGCCGAGATCAAGGCGACGAGATCGAGCCGCCGAAGGCATCGATGGGGAAAAGTATGGGTGTCCCACTTTCTATTCTACAAGGCCTCAGGGGAAACGTACTATAAGCTCCTCCAGGCCCGGCCGAAAATGGATTTTATGCATATTTGCGGTCAGAAAGAAAATATCTGGGACACCTTTTCTAGTAGGCTAGTTTTGAGTCATCGTGCGCCACCTGTGAGCAACTAAGAAAATACAGAAAAAATCTTCTGCCAGTGCGCCCAATACTGCAGCATCAATAGCATCCACATTAATAACTGGGCACTGATTTACTCGTATACGGCTAATAGCGTTTTAAGAAACTTCTGAATTATTCCAATGCACCACAGCACCACTTTATGAACTTTGATAACTTATCAGTCTTGATGTAAGCTTAACTTATTTGAACTCTTCATGCACGAATAGGCTACAGCAGACGGCCACCGGACGTTCGTAAAAGGATACGGAGAAATTGATCTGACCCATGACTTGCCTAGTCTTCCATCAATGATAGTACCGGTAATAAAATTATGTCAACGCTACGCTGCCGCAGTTCGAGGAAATATTTTGATTATTTCGATTGTCGGCTGCTAGGGCTTTTGTTTGGCACGCGCCCGCCCTACAATAATACGCCCCATGCAATCAGCCTTCTCTAATTCCGAGATCCGCGGATTGCGGACGGTCGCGCTTGCGGACTGCGATCCGCGGAATATTTCGGATCCGCGGACCAGTGCATGACTGGCATCGTGGCAAAGGCTGGCAAAGAGCTAAATTTTAGTGGAATTTTTTTTCCAAAAATACAAAATTTAAGGTTTCCTTATTTCAAGAGAATTTAGCGGCAAAATTAGGATGTTGAACACCAGTAACCTAATATGTCACTGATTTGCTGGTGTCTGTCGAAAATAGCAATTTCTTGCCCCCTCCCAAGTTTCAAGCGCACTCCACAGCTACAGCGGACGGACTGCCGACCGGCCCAACACAAAAGTTGCAAACGTGAATCCTACTCTTTGATTGGTAACTTTTTGCTTAGATATATTAAAAAGAACAGTAAATAATTTTGAGTTTTGTTTTAGCAGTTAAGTATACCATATAAGTGACTTTTCACTTGTAATATTGTGGTCTTTTCGGCTTCTGTTGAAGTTGCATTATGCAACTGCACACAGTGTCTCAAAAAGTAGTTTTTTAACTTACACCAAGCTTGATTGATAACTTTGTCAATTTCAACGTCCCCCCAATTTTTGGACTGGCAAACTCTCTAAAAAATCTGCGATAAACCCATCACGAAAAACCATGCCAAATCCACAACGTGTAAGTTTACTATATCTTTGGACGCAGTGTATTTGTCTGTAAAAAGTGTTGGCCTGAGAATCTGAGATTAACTATTAGTTCACACGGTGGTACGTAAACACTGCGGATACAGACGGACTGCGATCCGGATGTGGATCTCATATCAAAATACGCAAACGGATGCGGATCAAAAATTAAAAGATCCGCACATCTCTGTTGTCTATACAAAGTATTCCGTTGAGTATATTGGACGAACGTCTTCAAAAGACACAACCACGCAGAAGCTATAGGCTATACGATCAACTGTATTAAACGCTATCAGGCCGGTGTGATTTTTTTAAAGAAAACAAGAACTAAAATTGCCAATAATTAAAAAATCGGTAACGGTAACTAAAACGGAAACGAAGACAGAAGATAAACTGAAATCAAAGGTGAAACGAAAACAAGTAACGACTGAAAACGAAAACGATAAAAACCAAAGCTAAAACGAAAGCCAAAAAATTCGCAACAATAATTCAGTCTGCCGAACAAGGGCGAGTGTTAAGAATCAATAACGTTGACGATGACGTGTGTAAAATAATAATGTAGGCCTAATGTGACAACATGACTGTTCACTAAGCATAATATCGAAGAGTCATGATAGAGTCCATAAGGTATATGTTGCTTTAGTCTTGTTTCTGGTAACTAAACGAAAGTAAACCGAATCAGTACATGGAAAACAGAAATACAACTAGAAAGCAGTCATAGCCCGCAGGTACCTCCGCCAAAGCAATGTTATTCGCCAGGTGGCGTCACCATCTTCACTTTGCCAGCGGTTCTCTTAAGCCCCCTTTAACGCAATAGTAACGAAAATTTCAAAGTGATCCAGAATCCAGGATTCCTGCCGGATCACCCCCCAAATTGAACCACTGGTAGCTTGTGCCACGCCCGACACACCCTCAAAACTTCAGAAAGATCCGTCCATAACTTTTTGAGTTATCTTGCTGACACACAGACGAACAAACAAACAAACAAACAGACAAACAAAAACCATCAAAAACATTACCTCCTTGTTGGAGGTAACAAAAGCTAAATAATAAATTAAAACGAAAATCGCACTGCCATGCAGAAGCTGTCCGATCGATTAAACCGTAAATCGAAACTGCGACCAATCCATAGCATTACGCGTCGTTAGCCAACCAGATGGGTATAGGTCACCAGCTCCCAGTCTGCAGTAACGACGATATTCTTTAGGCCTATTTGACATTAAATGGTAGTAGAAAACAAAATAGAAACAAAACGGAGGCCTACAACTTGAACACGAACTGAACTAAAATTAACCAAGTAGACTGTTAATCACGTAATAGGCTATAACCAGGTATGGGACGCGCTGGAAAAACGCACGATTTTTTGTCCTCAAGCTGTCCTCGATGTGGACGACAGTCCTCGACGACCCCATCCACGACTACAATGTCTACCATTCGGTTAACAAGAAACAGGAGCTAATGCTGCCACCTGGGTAATCAGTGTACAACGTGCAATAAAATAACAATGCATTTTGAAAGGGTACCCAAATTTGAGGCTTGCGCTTTGAAGACAATGCAAGACGTCGAAACTCAGACGGTTGAAATTTACGTTCTATGCCAAAACCTTCATACGCAAATATGAGTATTGTTCTGGTCTATCTATAGTAATTTCGGTGCTTTTCGGTGCTGAAATATGCGTCGCAGCCTAAAATCGTGAAAAAAATCACTAATAAAACGCTTTTTAGATTTCACGATCGTTCAAGGTCAACAATGTTGGTACCCCTTACTAGAGGCGGGTAAAAGTTTTGAGCCTGAACATGTTAGACTACAATTTTTCACAATCTATTTATCAGTAAAAAGTGCGTCCTTTACTGACTCCTACGAGTCTGCTGCGGATATGATGTCATTGTAATTTATGACGTCACAGGGCATTAAATGGAAACGATTTGAAGCATCAACAAAAACGTCTGGAGTAATTCATCATCGTATATAGCGGATACCACAATGATCGGATTTTAAACTTCAAAACAGATAATAGTCACTAGGGGTCATTACTTTTTGCAGAGTGGTCTTGGTGTATGAAAATATATTCATGAACAGCCGGTGTCGCATTAAATAGTCTCCCCCATGAAATATCCGCCGAGGGGAGACATAATCACGGTGTAAAATTCTCTCCCCCCTTTTTTAAAATCTCGCCGACCCCATTAAAAAGTCTCTCCCCCCCATTAAAAATCCACCGAAGTCAGTGTGATAAAATCGCCCCCGTGTAAGAAGTCTCCCCCATGCAGTTCAATGATACAATCACGCAAGCGTCTGTGTTTGCTGCTGCGCCGCCCAACTCGGTCAGTATCATACACGCGCCCGAGCACTGGGTCACAGTCATCGCCTTGACGACGAAGGAAAGCAGCGTATGCCGATACTTCCCAGCACGCCGCAGACTCAGGGGGATGACTGTGGCGTTCTTGCGGCTGCATACGCCACGGAACTAGTAGCAGGTGACGGTGTCGCTGGCCTACAGGTGCCGTTTGATGTTCCAGCAATGCGGCCTCACTTGGAACGGTGCCTGAAGGAGGGCGTGATGGCTTCGTTTCCGAAGATGACAAAGGGCGTGCGTGGACGTCGTCGTAAGGTGCTGCGTCTTGCCGTTGATGCGAGTGGCGTAATGGTGCTCAATGAGTAAACCGCTTATTTGTCAAACATGTGCTTGGATTAACGTTCTGCAGTAGCGTTCGCTATTTTTCAAATCACCAGATCATTTGGACAGACAATTGCTATTTTGCATAAAAGAGCATAGAAGATGTATGACTTTATTGTGTTTGCTTTTGAAGAAATATGACTTGAGATATGACACAGTATCGGATCTCGTTGTTATTTGCTTTAGTTCATGCTAATGAAAACTAGCACTTGCATGAAAATTAGGCTGTGCCATGACGCTGTTAAGACAGACGGGGTGAAGTGCGCCATAAGAACTTAAGGGGCGACATTATCACGGAGGGAGGATTTTTCTCTGTGAAAAATGCCACAAAAGCCGTTTTCGAGAGGGGAGACATTTTAATGGCGGGAGAGGATTTTTAATGGGGTAGGCGGATGTTTCATGAGGGGGGCGACTTTTTAATTAGTATTAATTCGTGTAAAAAGTCTTTCCCGGCGATTTTTACCGGTAAAAATCCGCCCGGGGCGAATTTCTACCGGTAAAATGTCGCCGGGGGGCGAGTTTTCAGGGGGGCGATACTGTCATAGTACACCGGCACTGCAGTCCAGTCCCCAAGTTACAATTACCCAGCTAGCTGTTCGTGACTCTGGTTTCGTACAATAAGATCACCCTACATACAGTAGAGACCTCACTTACAGCAACTATTATATTTTTCTACATTTGGAAAAATTTTCTTTGTGGTGTCCGCTGTCCAAACAATAAATGACTTAAGTCTGTAGTGGGCGCATGGCTGGAAGGACAGACATAAAACGCTTTATGACGTCATAAGTCACAATGACGTCACATCCGCTTTAAGCTTACACGAGTTCGTGAGAAATATGCATTTTATCGGTGTATAGATTTTGAAAAGTTTTTCAGTCTAACATATCGACTTGCAAAACTTTTTGAACGCCCCTCGTATCTTGATTAGTCCTTCATCAACACAACTGATATAACTAAATTGTTAATAAAAATTTTTCTGATACCATCAAATATTGACATAACGTCATAATTGGCTGAAATGCCCCAATTTGCGGCTACCACAGATTAGGCTATCATATATTCACAAATGCAAATAAGAAATTCATAAACGTGTTTGTCAAGGTTTTCATAAAACTGGATGCCACAGAGCCCCAGTTTGGTAAATCCAGCTACAGACTGAAAAAAGTTTCGTGTAACAACCAGCCTAATTCAAAAGCTGCTTGCGTTAGCAAACCGAATCATTTCGTCTTAGTGCTGTATGATGTCATAAAATACAATGACGTCACTTCCACAATCTGCTCACAGGAATACGCAAGAAAGGTACCTTTTACTGATGAATAGACAATAAAAAGTTTTAGTTTAACATAATGAGGCTCAAAACTTTTTGACTACCCGTCGTATTTGCATGAAATCTTTATTGACTCAAATGCTCTCATTTGCGACTAACGCAAATTTAGCCTCTCGCATATTCTGATATGCAAATAAAAAAATTCACAAATGTATTCACAAAATCAGATGCCACGAGGCTCCGGTTTAAAGTTCTATGACGTCAAAAATTACAGTGACATCACATTTCCAACACACCCACACGAGTACACACAGAAGGTGTGTTTTACTGATGTATAGACAATAACAAAAAATTTCGGTCTAATATATCGAGGCTCAAAACTTTTTGCCCGCCTCTCGTAGAAGATCGTCAGCAGCGTTTGTTACGGTAAGCATCAAGTCTATGTCTATCTGCAACCGTTATCACGCCAAATAAATGAAGACCTTTTCAGTGATATCAAAAAACAACATTGATGACCTCGAACGACCTTGAACCTCCCAAAAACGAGGTTTTAGTGCTTTTTGCGATTTTCGGCTACGGAGATAGAACAAGACAATCTGCAAATGAATTTTTCATCGTTAAACGTAGATTTTAGCAGTCCAAGTCCCGGACCCTTAAGTTCAAGGAAGCCTGCGCACACGGGTACCCCTTCAAAACGCATTGTTATTTTATTGCATGCTGTGCACTGATTCCCCAGGTGGTAGCACCGATGTTGTCGCACGTCACGTGAGCACGGCTCAGACTACTTGTTCGATTTTGCTTTAGTTTGCAAAAATAACAACAACCAGTAGTTGATTTCTGCAGCTTTTGCGATCTTTTTTGGAAATTAATCAATTACAAATCAGTAGCAGCCATAAATATAATATACATCTTTATTCATCAAACAGAATATATAACAACACATAAGATATAATACGAAAACAAAACACACAAAAAGTACAAACAACGTACAAATTAAATGCTGCCCCACGATTTGACCACAGTACACTGGGCAAGTTAAAACCCAAGAAGGATTGACAAACAGTGCCTCACTGCTCAGATTCAAATAAACTGAAGCAAGATTTCAGTTAATTTCTATCATTTTGTATACACCTTAAAATTACAACTTCTTGTTCAGTAACTCAGTTGCAAAAAAATCACAATAATACAAACGTGATAAATTTGAACAAATACTCAACAACAAATCAGTCTATAGAGCCTAATATCATCATTATTCACGCTACACTTAAGTTGACTAAACACTGATCATTAATACTGTTCGTGTTTTATTTCTGGAAAACAGCAGTGTCCACTCATTGACAAGTGGAAGAAAAATGCTTCCTGGCAAAAGTTAGGGAAAGTTAAACTGGAAAGATTTCTTTCGCTTGATAAATCAAGACACTATTTTGCATTGCACATAAACGGCTAACAATGTTGCCACGAGATGCATTCTGAGAGCCCAGAATGTGCACGTACTGCCACGTAGTCAGGGCTCCACCCCTAGCTGGGTTTGGGGATGGAAAGGAGTGGAAGAAAAAGGGACAGAGAAACAGAAAGAAGTGAGTGATTCATGCAATTTAGGGGATGATTGCTTTCTTACGCTGAGGGAGGGATGGACGCTCCTGCTAGATAATACTGACGGGCTATGGGCTAAACGTTGCTAAGTACGTGTATCATAGAAGATGCTATACAATTTTTTTGATTAAATGATTAATTTTGAATGAAACAATAACACAGCCCATTCGCTCGCTTACTCAAACTATCAATCAAAAACACTACTTACACAAATTCACCAGTTCAGAGATAAAAAGTTAAAAACCCAACTAAAATGCTATAAAAATTGCAACACAATTTACTGAACTTGTGACATTCAGTAGCATAGCTGTAATCACTATGGCTGTTTAAAACACATTTTTGTCACAAATACATTTAATAAATGTTGAACAAAAAATGCAAAGTTTGCTAAAATAAATGCAATGCATGATTTCAACAAGAAATATTTTAGATTGTGACCAATCTAATGTACGCCTCACGCGCATTATTTTCTTTTGTATTCTTTAACTGCTTTTTAGTTCCTTTCTTTTCACACCACAAATAGCGGTGCCGATAGCATCACCTCACCAACAGCATCAACCGTGAACTGACATCATCACGTCGCGTGACCCAAAAAGTTCAAACTCGCGACCCCATTATCTTTGAGGCGCCATGCCTCCACAACGGTGCTAGATAGACGCATGGTCTTGTCCATAGTGACCATGCGTCTATCTAGCACCGTAATGGAGATATGGCGCCTCAAAGATAATGGGGTCACGAGTTTGACCTTTTGGGGTCACGTGACGTCATCGGTCACGTGACCATTCGACTCCCGGGGGTCGACTTCCTATCAGTGGTCCATAGTGATCATGCATCTATCTATCACCGTTACAGAGATATGGCAATTTGAAGTTCTTCCAGAAAGGCTCTTCCAGCAACAGAGGTCGGTTGTTGGTCGGTCGGACCTCAATATTACACTGATCTTATATACTCCTCCTCGCTACGTTAGGAACGTAGCGTGCGAGAAGTAAAAATAAAATATTCTCGTAGTCATCAATTTTTTCTTCCTCACACATAAGTATATCTCAATGAAATATATCCTATCAATTCATTAAACAGCACTTCGATTTTTCTACATACAACAATTACTGTCAACTTCAGTTATTTTAACCCATGCAGTTCAACGTTTGTTAAAAATTAAAAAAAACATTGGAAAAAGTTGAAAGCGTGTTTTTGTCTCTGAAATTTATAAAAATATATAAATGTTTATTACATTCTATGTTCACTCAAGTAATTCATGACCAGTGTCTGATAATTAATGCAATCACGGCCAGATTTTAAACTGATTATGCTCTGTTTAGTGAACATTGTGAAATTCTCAAATAAATTTTCTGTTCAGGAAATAAATAAGCAAGGAATGTCGTAGTAAAGTTCAGATTTTGCAATAACATACTAAACCCTTCCCCGGCCACAGAATGTGGTGCTGCACCAAATAAACTTCCATGTGTCACAACGCATCACACAGAGGCCCACAAATAACAAAAAATGTTGCACTGCTGTGTGACATTCTCTGACGCATAAGGGATTATGGGCCCTTTTTATGTCAAGGCCTATGTTCGGCCAAATATGCTGATCATGCTGTATGCCTAAAACCGCCTCTGTGTGGAATTAAACTTCAATATTAGGATCAGATCCTTGAAGTCCTCGACGTTTGAGCTTTTCTTCATTCTTGAGGTTCGCTGGCTGCGTACGAGTGTGCCACACTAAAACCTGCAGACATTAAACACCAGTATAAAACTACCAAAACAACAATTACGACAACTACAACAACTAGTACTTGGCTATGTATGAGTGTGCCTGTGCCAGACAAGAACCTGAACAAACCAATACAATACAACAACAACAACAACAACAACTACTACTACTACAACTAATACCACTAATGGCCAGCTGTGACTTACTTAAAAGTTGTGAGTTCAAATCCTGGTTAAGTCGCTATCAAGTGGTTACTGCAAACACGTAAACAATCTTGATACATAATTATCGACTAAGGTCAACTCAACCTTCCATTTCTCTGAGATAGGTAAATCAAGTATCACATAACCATATGTGGCTGGGTTTAAGGCAAGGCACATTCACCTGTGTCACGTAGCAGGTAACACTGCGTGATCCCATACGGCGCCGCCCCAGACTCTTGGGGCAACTGCTCTCCACCGTAATTTTTTAATGGTTGAAAATTATAAAATCTTTTATCCAAAAATTTTCGTCCAAAAATGAAAAAAACAATTGTGGCTGATGAACCCTGTTTTGAGAAAATTTAGGCCAAAATTTAAATTCTGAGCACCTATAATTTCTCTCTTGGATATTTGCTACTATCTGTGAGAACTCTCTGAAACTTGCAGTGTCTGTTAAAAAATTGCAACTCCGTGCTTCGCCTAGTTTTTTAAAACCCATAATGACACTGTCTTTGACGAACCTCAGTGCAGTTGTTGGCTCTAGGTTCCAGATCGGACAAAGTGACAAGCTGACTCAAGAAGTAGCTTTCCTGTTCACCGCGAGACACGTTGTAACTGAATTCGGCCGATCGATGCATCACTAAAAGCCGAGTGTTTACAGCGAAGCCAGCCATGTCCAGAGCGAACCTCCGGTGAGGTTTCCAAGCAGTGAACCAGCCTACAACTTGCCCGGAAAAGTTGAGTACCGGCCTCTCATAGCGGAGATATCCAGCGAGACCTACCGGCCAGACAGACACTCGCTGGGTATGACGCATCTTAACACAACAACACACAACCCTAACTACAGAAAAAATACTGGCCTTTCATGCATCAGACACATCCAAATACGACAACAACTACAGCAACAACAACTAGTATTAATTATTATTACTAACACTACTACTACAACTATCCTATGATATGCCTGAAGGAAAGAGTTCAGTACTAGCCTTTCAACTCAGCCTGGCCATCCCTCAGCGGGTGAGCACAACAAGCATCAGTGCAAGCTAGGGCATAAACAGACACAGTGGCACACTGCATGACGCACAAGCCTCATATACATGGTCTCACAGTAAAAACTGGTGTCAGACTAAAGGCTAAGAAAATGGAGATCAGCGCTGCACTAGCAGCCTTGGCTCAGTAAGAACTTAACGTTATGTTTTTATCATCATCAGGGTTAAAAAACATTTTTAAAAAGCCCAATCCAGTGCATTGTATCAGGTTTTCATTTTTTTTACTCCTTGTGCCCTATGTTCCTAAGGTAGTGAAGAAGAGTATATGAAATCAGTGTAATATGGAAGACCGATCGACGACTGACTTCAGTCTGTTCCATGAACAGCCTTCCTGGAAGAACTTCAAACAACCATATCTCCATAACGATGCCAGATAAGACACATAGTGACTATGGACCACCCATAGGAAGTCGACCCCCGGGAGTCAAATGGTCATGTGACCGATGACGTCACGTGACCCCACAAGGTTAAGGTCGTGACCCCATTATCTTCGAGGCGCCATATCTCCATAATGGTGCCAGATAGATGCATGCGTTTAGGTATAACAAAATAAATGGCATTATTGAAAATTTTTTCCTCTCACTTCTTAAAATCAAGCAATATTTTATGAACTTTGGGGAGACAATTTAGAACAACGACCTCGATGCCAGTTACTATTAGTATAATATTAACCGGGTCTCAATTAGACGCCGGGTCTCTAATACAAGCTGAAAGGAACGAAAAAGCTTTTAAAAAAATACAAAAGAAAATGATGCGTGCGAGGAGTACATTAGATTGGTCACAATCTAATAATATTTCTTGTTTTGGCTTAAACCCATCATCTTAACGACCTGACTTGATTGGTTTTCATGAGCTTTAAGTTATCAGAATGAGCACTCTCAAATACTGTCCACATGAACTGAATATCTGGAAATTTGCTAACTCACAACTTTTAATTTTAAAAAAACTTAACCGTAATGAAACATCTCCTTATTAGCGAACGAGAAACTGAAATTGGATTAAGTTTGTGGTGAATTTTCACAGTATGTTTTTGGTTTTTTGTAGGTCAGTTTAACCATTTTGCAACAGACTGTTTCTCGGTTTTCACAAGATAGCAGTTACACGTATTTGCTTTAAGTTGGTTTATCCAATAAAAACAACTGAGTTTTTCGTGGTACGTAGTTGGGTGTCTCAACTTGGGTCTTCCCTCCACTGACCTCGTCAAATAATCTGAGATCGTACGTGTTGTCATCATCAGCAAAGTACAGAACTCCGCTACTCTCCGGTGACAACGTATCCAGATGACTACGAAGCCATGCCAGTCCCGCATTCCGTTGCAGCACTCCACGTGGTAGCAACCAATGCGGCTGTGTAGATGGTATTTTATACTGGGCTGGTGTTACTGCAGCCAGGTGGGTGTACGATAAGCCACTGTGCTGCAGTAGACGGGCCACCAACGCCGACCTAAAACATGCAGACAAGCATGAAAAATACAAGTAACAGTAGCAGTAATGACCGTAGTTGAAATAAATGTTAGGAAAATTATGTCAAAAATGCATTTTTAAATGTAAAACAAAAAGCCCAGCTGTCACTAATAGCCGACTGTACTGATTTTCAGTGACCTTCAAGGTCATCCAAGGTCAATGATTTCCATCTCATCTGACAAAGCGTATTGCACTTCCTACAAGCAATTAACAGTAACCTTTTTGCCATATCTGTCACCGTTTCTGAAATATGGCCAGTTTTTTTGTTGAAAATGCACATTTTTCCTACCCCCATCCATTCAACCCGGAATTTTGAAATGTTCCCCTTGCATTAGCTCAATGAAATTTTGCATTCTCGAGTTTAAGGCACATGGCTAATTATCTGTGTAAAAAGTTTTTTTCCTAAGACCTAATGCTTAGCCACAATAGATCTGTTTGGATGACAGACAGACGATTACAATCGGTGCAACCATTACTTAGGTATGGTCAGCTAAAAAACGTTTGCAAAAGTAAACAAAAAACACTACACCATTTAGTTGTTTTGACACACTGATGATAACCAAAATTACTAAATGGTAGCAATAGGCTGCTATGGTTCTGCTTCAAATAGCAGCTAACAGATAGCAAATCCTTTCAACACGTTTACCAATAAAAACAGCATCACACCAAAAGTAAATAAATCCAAATAAAAAACATGATTAAAATATAAAACTAACTTCAATTTGCTCAACCAGTAATAAAAATAAACAAAAATCTAAGTTTTTAAAACCAATTTTCCATCTGGACCACATGTGAGCTACATGTGTTATTCCTAATTTCAATTTGCAATTTTACAATTAATTCCATATCCAACTTATGAGCAAATGAGCAACCAATAATCAACTAGAAATTTGGGGCAAAGCCCAACGTGAGTCCGCCGGCGCCCTAAGTCCGATTGGGGGAAATTGGGGGGAGGGGGTAAA
>Ga0209671_1004308_pt1 | contig 14051 bp, 9 predicted proteins | sample WorMetHERISLAND2_2_FD_187401 | JGI IMG/M metagenome (GOLD analysis project Ga0209671, IMG submission 187401) | Marine gutless worms symbiont microbial communities from Max Planck institute for Marine Microbiology, Germany - Olavius geniculatus... | ecosystem: Host-associated > Annelida >... | reverse complement strand
GCCCAATAGACTCTACATAAAGATCATTCAAGGTCACATTGGTGAGTAGAGTAACAAAAATCCAGAAAATCCATACCATAAGTGACTGTGTCAAATGGCAGAAAACACAACAACATGTACCAATGTTACTGAAGCATGCCCACAGTAAGCTTATGGTACTATTATATTGAAGGAATTTCAAAGACTTTACAGATCACAAAGCAACCAAGTAAATAGTAGCAAGTGCGATAACTACAACGAAATCATACTTTCTTTCTGTTTCAATACTGCTTTAAATGCAATTCACTTTTTGCAATTCACTTCTGTTAATGAATCAATCGATAAAGTGTCAATCAAGCAAATAACTCTGAAACCAATGATAAACAAACTAAACATGTTCGTCTAAGTAATTTATGCAGGTAACATGGTTCCTACTATTCTGCAGAGTTCATTTACCCTGACTTTTCCCTGACTTTCCAGGACAAAATGAATCATTTTCCCTGACCAACGTGTTCATGCGAAATACCAATGTCAGTTTTCAATCGCTTGCAATCACACTAGAAACAAGGGCATGGGATCACATGGGATCACATACCATTACCTGCCACCCGATACGGACGAACTCGTTCCTGCCTTGTATATGGAAGGAGGGCCAGACCTCTGCATATTGCTGCTGTAACCTTCCCAGCGGTGAAACCGGTACCAATTTGTACTGCTTAGTGAACAGATGCACATGTGCGTGAACAATTGCCCAAGGCTGTTACCTGGCAGTGCCCCAGCACGAAGTCAAACCTGCAACCTCGGGGTTACAAGTTCGGCATGTTACCGTTACACTACCAAGTCACACATAAACATAAACATTACTGCCAAACAGCATTTCGCTCTATCCACTGGGTTTAGCCCAATGCGACAGATAGACAAACAGTCAAGCAGGTAACATATGCTGCTACAGTGACGCCACATGCAAATCTGAGGTTTATTTTTTGGGAAAAAAATGGGCATATCAGTATTCAGACAAACAGAAAAGACCAATTATACTATGCGAAAAAGCTTAGCAGTAACAAGATGCAATATTCAGTATTATTCATGCACATTCCTAGATCATCCGCCTCAAAAGCTCGTTTATTTTGTCATCACGTGGACCGCACTCGCCACCGACAGCAAACAGTCGTGACCGTCTTTTCCAGCCTCCAGCTGGAGCATTCAGCCGAAACATTAGCAAGAATGTGTTGACGTCTTTAAAGTGAGGTCCGAGAGTCGCCACCTGGTGAATCACGTCTTCCAGACAGATTACATCTAAGTGACCTGCAATACGTAAAACACACAGCTACTATAAAAAAAATTAATGATCGATTAAGGCAAGTAAATAATACAGTAATGCATATATCAAAGGTACATGTATGCACAACAAAAGTTCCAATTCAGTCATAATGTATGTACAAGCAGACATTAAAGGTAAAGGAAAAGTCTTCTGTAGTCAACAGCGTTCTCTCACAGTTCTGTGACTGCAGGGTCAATGTTCATCTCATTTCAAGTCCCTGAGCCGGCAATGAACCGCTACTCACTTACATGGGTGGTAGGTTACAAGGAGACAGTAATTTAAAGCAAATACCGGGTACTGAATAATAATTATCGTGCAAAAACTACAGAAACCACAAGTATTGCAATTTTCAGATACTAAAAGACGCCAAAAGTAAACACTAAAGCACTGCTGCTATGTATGCAAATACAATAACACCTGTCAAGCCAGCACAACCTACTGTCACAATGGACGAAATGTAATAGTATGGAAAAAAATTCAGCAACCTACCAAGAACCTTCTCGATGTCAGCATTGCTGGTGAGTGGCTTTCGTCGGCCGTCGACTGACCCGTGGCCGTGCTTATACAATAATTCGCGCACATTCTTCAATGAGGGGAATCTACAACATGCAACAATTAGCAGTCATCAAAACAGCTAGGCAATTCTATCAAAAATACACAAACAGTCAATACCTGATAGGCATGCCGCATGGAGCCAAAATAACCTCAACCCTAACCTCAAAATTTTGGCGGACAAGCCACCACACTGCATCCTGGACTTGACCCCAAAATTAGTCCAACTACCTTACCTTACCTTACCTTACCTTACCTCCAGGATGGGCAGGCTCTTACACCTGCCCAGCGCTGAGGCCGCATCAGTTTAGCCCAATGCGCATCCCCGAATGTAACCACAAGGTTACAGGTAGTGGCTATAAAGCTGTAGACGGCTATGAAGCCGTAAATAGACGGCTGTAAAGCCGTAGTCGACTGTGAAGCCGAACCAGCACAAAAGCACTGGTAACCTGTAGCAAACCTGGTCAGCGTTTAGTCAGCTCCTCGCCTCCAGATTTTAGAAATCTTTCGGGTCATTGGTGCAAAGCCCCATCACCACGACAAGGTGGCTGACCACAAAACAGAATATCATACTTTAGAGTATAAAACAAGAGCTAACTGCAGGTTTTGCAAGGTTTCATTCTTCACACTGAGTGAGTGCGTAGGGTTTAACGTCCCACCCGACACAGTATAGGTCATTTTGGAAACGGCCTTTGTAGGCAATGCACACGCACACATAATGACAGAACAAAAAATCTAACCATTACAGAAAGTTTAACCTATACAAAACACAAAAATGACAAAAACCGAAAATTGTAAGAACTGAGCCAACATTGTGCACCGAAAGAATTTACTCACTTATTTCTCTGCCAGCAATACTGGCATGCTACAACCACACCCACAAGCACACATTTTTCGGCTCTGCTCCTATCAGCTGATCATGCCCTGAAGATTTCCAATCAGTATGATCAACAAGAAATGCTACAGCATTACATTTTACATGCCAGGAGCCATTCAAGTCCAAACATCCAAATGAAGGTACTCGGGACACTCAGCAGAAATATTTGAAACAACCAGTAAGCTAAATAAATGCATCTAATTAAAATCGTTATCAGTCCAAACTGTCAACATTTCGGCAACAACAAACCCCGTGATCCAAACTATTTCCATAATTTGCAGCTAGATAAGTGTCGCCAATTCAACATGTTGACTAGCAAAAATTGTAATTTAACAAAATTAACTTGATGAGACACTCACCCCCATGTGATGTAGGGCTCTGCTACACGCAGCAGGTGCAGCGTAGTCATGTTGAGCTTGAAAAAACAGCCGCTGTAGAGACGAGCCAATCTCAACAACTTGAGAGCACGTGCTGTCCGTGGCGTCATGCTCGACACTCTGTGTTTAACATACACCACCAAACTGCACAACATCCAACGAAATACACTCATTTATCACACAGCCATCCTAGTAGACTGTAATATGGGCCTCATCCATTCTTCCATCCCATAAAAAATGAGAATGTGTTAAAAATTGGTGCGCACATATCCGAGTGCATTTTTAACAACTCTCTTCAACAAAATTACCACAATAGGTACTGCTGCACATTCCCCAGTGCAACGGTGACTATCGTGGTAATTTATGGCTCCAAAAGTCAGAAGTCAGGTTTGAGGCTGCACAGTTCTGGTTGGGCGGCCAGTCGCCACACTGGGCCAACCACCAACATATCTTCTAGAGAAAAGTCACTACTATTAGGTGAAGGATTCTGCACTTCTTTGCTATAGGCCTAGTTGAAATTACTTTCATAAGCACGTATGAACAGCTCAGTGTGACAAACACATTCAGTTTCTGATCAACCTATTCTTACAGTCACATCAAGATCAGTTACTGATGCACCATGTCGACCAGGCCCCTTCAGAGCCACAGTGGGGCCCAGGGAAACATTCTTGCGGGGCCCCAAAACAATTTCACAGGGCCCCTCTGGGAGAAAATTTTTGAATTTTTCTTTTCAAAATGGTACATTCTGGCGTATTTCTGGCTGACAACTGGGCTCCCCAAACGTCGCAGGGCCCGGGGAAGCTTACTCCCCCTACCCCACCCTCTCGACGGGCCTGATGTCGACCAATCTAAAAACAGTCTTGCGAATTGCTGTGGCAGTACTGCAGCACTTATATTTCGAAGACCAAGCTCTTCCTGGCACTATGTAGCACTTACCACTACATGCTCATCAAACACAATTGTATGCAAATATGATATCAAATCAAAAAGGTCAGCAAATCCACAAAAACGGCATGCCGGGCCCCATAAGCACGTTACGTTACATTATGCTGTAGTTAGGTGATAAACATGCAGCAACTACAATGGTGACAAAACGATGAAGTGAAACTAATTACTTGCGAATGCGAATAGCAAAAGCCAGCTTTGACTCAACATCTGCATCAGTGTTGGTATCCTTCCTCTGATACTGAGCTTGCCGGGATAGTCGAACATTGTCTCGCTGCCGTAGCCGATATTCTTTGATAAACTTCTCGGCACGTTTGAATGTAAGCCTTGGTGTGCCATGTCGAGGCTGCACGTGAACAATAACAAATCTAGTCTGAAAGAAAGAAACCTTAGTTACTTTATTTACCAATTACGTTGTTACTGGATCATCAGTTAACTGCTATAAAACCAAGTGGGCAAGACTAATTATGGCAATAAAAACCTAAAGTCAAGATATGACTGAAAATAGCAACAGATTTGAGTTTCTTACACAACATCATATTACCGGTAGCCCGGTACCTTATGTTAACATTCATACTTGTGTGCCCATTACTATGTTACAGCACATTACATTACCTCATCAGTAGGGCCCAGTTTTCTGCGGCCCGCAGAATTTCGAGCCGATCTGCAGAATTTTGATACTGCTGCAAAATTTCGCAGAATTTTACAAGTCAAGAAATGACCAACGATTAGTACGATCGTCGGCTTTAAACTAACTATATTACTAAGAAAAATCAAACTGAACTGCCTAAAACTGCATCCCTGCTAATAATTACCATCGTATACAGCACAACTGTAAATTAACACAACATGACTAATTGACAAAATGCACTTTTGAAAAGAAAAGAGATCGACAATTTCCTTTGTATGTTGATAGCATAACTGAGCGCCATGACAGCAACCAAAAACTGAAGTTTTTTAAACAAATAAAGCTTAGTTTACGCACAAACGGAAGGCCACGGTAAGCCGAGGAATTTGGACAATTTTGCTGTGGTGAGCCGCAGAATTTTGCGAACTAGTCTGTGGAATTTGGCAACATTCACCACGGAAAACTGTGTTCCCTACTCATCAGGTGATATACTGGGAGTTCATGCAGCTACAAGAGAAAGCCAAGACTGTAAAATAATGTAGACATCATCAAACGAGATATGAAAAACATGGAGACAGACTACTTGAAAAAAGTTTTAAAAAAGCAGTAGACAGAGCAAAATGGCATCAATGTGTTGTGTTGCTCGATACGTCCATCAGAATGTAGGTTGAACTAAATTCTAACATAAGTTAACAAGTTAACAAGTGTTTTACACTTTTCGCTAGTAGTTACATATTTACTAAGCAATGCACAATGCCAGCAGTAATTATGACAAGCATCCATGCTTACACTGACTACAGGACTCTAAAGATGACACATAATAACAAAATTTAGCTTAAAACGAGTACCTGTTTTGAGCGAACATTTTTACGAGCCTGTCGAGCCTGTGCAGCATCAATACGCTTTTTGCGCTTTAGGATCGTCTCTTCAACTGCTGGCAGCCTAAAATCACACATGTTCTGTTATGTGTCTGAAAATACAATATTGCTGCTAAACAGAACAATACAATGCTAAATAACTAACTCTAACCATTTGCATCAAAACTCTTTACATAATTCATGTCATACCAATCATCATGTACTGAAAGCAACAGCAGGCGAGTAAAATAAGGTAGACAACGTCTAGCCTAGCATCTTAGCGAAATCATCTTAGAATGCAAGATATTTTGGTAACTAAAACTTTCGTACCCAAGAACTTTCGTTCCTAGGAACAAAAGTTCCATAGGTGGAGCTTCCGTTCTTGTTCCCTAGAACATTCGGCCTCTAGAACTATTGCTCACTGGAACTTTCATTCCCTAACATTGATTATTAGGCCTATAGTGTACACAATGTTTTGACGCATTTACAGCTATGCTGTAGGCGGGCATCTATGATACCACTGTAGTTTGTCTGTCGTCCATCTGTCTGTCTCTCTGTCTGTCACAGATGTATTGTGGATAAGCATTGGGTCATAGGGAAAAACCTTTTGCGCGGATAATTAGCCCTGTGTCAAAGCTCTATGCGTACAAAATTTTGCAGATGCAGTACAAGAAGAACATATTCAACTTTGGGGTTGAATGGACAGAAATAGGACAAATGTGCATTTTTTCAAAGGAAAACTAGCCAAATCTCGCCATTTTAGATGAGATGAAAATCATCTACCTTGGATGACCTTGAAGGTCAGTACTGCAACATGAACTGTATAGGCTGTAGTGCATCTTCCATAGCAACAGCTGGGCTTCCTTGTTATTATTACAGCATGATGATACGTTCAGATCGGTGATCTGAAAGACCGGTAAAAAATTGATACGTTCAGATCGCCGATCTGAACGTATCACCATGCTTTACCCATAGCCGCTATCTCTTAGCGCATACACCACAGAGGCAAATAGCTGGTGGACAGTTGCTAACAAATTCTATTAAGCCTGACGCAAAATCGTTGTAAATAGCGGGACGAGTGGAGTTTACTGGGCGCCATAGGAATACACCTAACCCTAACTCTAAACCCTAACCCTCACTCTACACCTAACCCTGACCCTACACCTAACCCTAAACCCTAATCCTAACCCTATTGGTAGTTATACGGTATATATGTGAAATAATAGGCGCAATGTATTCCTATGGCGCCCAATAAACTCCACTCTACCCTAAATAGCTGTACTGCTAAAAATGTTAAGTAACATTTGTGTCATGTAACCAACGCCAAATGCAACTTATTTCAACCAAAACACGTTGTTTACCTCGTAGCCATGTTTACGTACTGCCTCAAAAACGGCTGGTCCCACATCCAACAAGTTCGGTACCGTCTAATTCGAGCGACGTCAAAGCACATTTAACTTATTTCATCAGACATCACTAATAGGCCGGTTTCCACCGTTTTTGTCTGACAAAAATTGACAACCAGTGGCAAATTTATGCACAGGCAGACTAGACAGTTGTTTAAGGTGACACAGTTATGAAGGAAGAAGATATAATATAAGTCTATAATGCATGTATTGTGCCTAAACGGTACGTTTCACCGAAACTGTCTAAACAAGTAAATGTGAATGCCCGATGGCTATAAGACTTCCTACAACCTCATATTTCCCTCAAAACTGGGGTACTGATGGTCACAGCACTGCCAAATACTCGAATTGCAAATTGTGGCCAAAGCGCTTCAGTTAGTAGCAGTTACCATGGACAACCTATAAGAATGACCAACGCCCTATCCAACTGCTTCAATGCATACCTATTACTTAGTACGTTCTTATTGCTGTTTGGTTATTTCTAAACTGGAAATGATTGAAGACTTGCAACATTTCTAACAAATTTTACAAATTACAATAACCCAGCCAGCCCGCTCAATGGCCAAAAGAGCAATAAGTAAGTAAGTTCTAAGTAAACATTTATAGTGCACCCCACAGCCAGCTGTGTTGGCTTAATCAGCTGCACCAAAATGTCTGTCACTGTCAGTAAGAAACAAACTGCACAAAAACAATAATGCACTTGTTAATTGTATTTATTCTGCTACAATGTATAACAAATATACAGAGTGGGCCAGAAAAAAACATGGCACTTTACTTTTGTCCATATCTTCGCCAATTATTTATCGATTTTTATAATTCTTTCATTGGCACACTCTGAAGGCAATTTGCAATAACATGATTACTACATATCCCACCATACCATAAATGCGTCTCTCCATTACATTGTGAAATATCAATGAAATATGCATATTTTTTATAACGATAATAACAAACAAACTTTTTGGCAAAATTGAAAAAAAACACTTCAGACCAACATCGCAGTGTAATGGTTTGTATGACACTAAACTGTGTGGGTCTAACTCAGTCTAGTGTCATATGGATCATTCATCGTAATGTTGGTCTGAAGCGTTTTTCACATTTACCTAATTTTTTTGTTATTATCATTAGTTTTTGCTTACATTTTTATTTCACAAAGTAGTGTAGAAATGCATTTACAATGTGGTGGGGTATATAACAATCACATTATCGCAAACTGTCTACAGAGTGTGCCAGTGAAAGAATTTTGAAAATCGATCAATAACTGGCAAAGATATAGACAAAAGTAAAGTGCCACTTTTTATGGCCCATAGTGTAGAATGTATCATGTATAACAGACATGACAAAATTAATAGACAGCTCACAGATTAAAAGATTCAGATTATGTGTCTAAAATTCGCATCACACAATCAGCAAGAGACGCAAACAAATACAAAACAAGGAGACATTTGAACAATATAAACCATTAACAAACCATATACAGCACAACAAATATGCTGCACAAAACAGCACTACAAAAGTTCATCACAAATCTATAAATCCATCTTGCCTAGACAATACATTCAAACAGTTCTTTTTCAGTACAACTTTAAAAGCAAATGAAATCTACACCGACATGTTTGAGGATAAAATAAAAATTTCAGGGAGTGACGGATGGACGACAGGAATTTTTTGCGCCCAATTCCCTGCCTCTGGATCACCACAAGCTTATCACAGTAGCCAATATGAAGCCTCACATCACAGATGCATCTAACAATACTCATGATTAACCAATAGTGTAAAGTTCATCCATGAAGCAAGACATAATAAAATCATTGATAATGTAAACCATGATATACGCATACAGTAAACCCCAGAATGTAATATTATACATAGACAATGATAAGTGGACCATCAGCAATAAAGATGACTAAGAAACTACTAATTCCACTTCATATAAAACGAGATTCAATTGATAAATGTGCCTTCGATGATATCTGGGTTACAAAAAATAGTGCTGCTCAACTAAGGAAATACGTTATATTTCTACCAAACTAATGCAAAAAATTGAACACATTAGCAATTACTCACTCACTCATTCACCAAAGCCGTGAACAGGCTAAATCAATGGTGGTACAACCTTTATCAGCATATTTATGGTGTTTTTCTTCTTTTTTGATGTTGCGGGCTCCGGGCTGGATAACAACCCAACACAGGCCAGAGGATATGCGCCACTGTGCTAAGTCTTATCATAAGATGATGATGATGATAATGCAGAAGATGATAATGGTGAGAATGCTGTTGCTGCTGCTGCCGCTGCTGATGATGATGACGTATTTGTCGATGATGTAGATATCGTAGATGTATTCTTTGAAAGCGAGATCCTTCTAACAAGCTCATCGACCTCTGCCAAGTCTACGCTGACCGGCTCCATGGGAAATGTAACCGGCTTAGGCGGGGAATATGTCTGACTCTCGATGCGTTTCTTCAGTTCGGGCCACCACGGAAGTTTCAGCTCAGCTGCAACAAGTTGACAGCAATAATTATCAGCGTATCAACCGAGTTGATCGATGTTTCGGAAACAAATAATGACCAAAGTCGTTTGACACTACTAAACAGCAAGCAGATATGTGTAAACTGTGAACAAAATATTTCAAATCCGTGGATGGACCGTGGATCTCTCATAGGTAAAAAATTGTGTATATAAGAAAACAGGGAAAAAAATCCCTCAAGAAACATCTTGGACACAGTATGGCAGCACAAACTCAGATGAATGGGGCACATCTGACGTACGGCGTATGCTGGTACTAAACATAACGGAGGACAGGATGTTAGGCAAAGCAACCAAAAAACGAAAGTACCTGCAAATGCTCAGCGACATAACAAGCAAAAACTACATCACTCCGAAAAATGGTGCAGAAGATAAAAGCAGCTAGCAGAGGAGTTTGTCATAAACATGCCATATGGCAGAGGAACAAATAAGAAAAAAAGAATACAAATCCCAGTGTTTGTGCGTAAATTTATCTAACAAAATAGTAATTCAAACAGCTGACATTAAACCTGTAGTCAGCAAGAATGGTTGAGGTCCAACTACTTCAGGCAATCAATCTAAATGACATAAATGTAATAAGATAACAATTACACTGTACTAGCAACATCAAATGTAGTATTAACACATAAGGCAGAACAAAAAATACGCACGTTTCTTTTGAACCAATTCATCATAGCACTGTTTTATATAAAGCATTCGTTCTTCTGAAATGCTCTCCTTTTCCTTGTCAGGTTTTTTCAACATCACCGGATATACTGTCAAACATTGACAATTTGACAATGCAAACAATTCTAGCAATATACACTGTGTCTCAAAAAAAACATCCCCGACATTTTTGACTGTAACTGGAAAACCAATTATCAGATTTTGATAATTTTTGGTACAAACATTCCTGACACAGCTTGCCATCAAATGACCATCCAGTTTCCCACCTCACCCAACGTTTGTTTCTGCACTACCTGCACTACCAGCCACCGAAATATCACTTTTTTTATCTAATACGATATGATTGCTTAATTAACATAACACGCAAAAACACATTTTGTTCACATTTCTGACACTGTGGCTGACAATTCATTTAGTTGTCCATTTTTCAACTGCCTGTAGTAAAATTGCGAACACAGGCAAGAAGACGCTATCTCCATTCACTTGACAGCAGTATTGATAATGTTCTGCTCCAGACCAATACAGGCTCTACCAGTCACTTTTTGACTTCACAAACGTGCCTAAACTTCTTCTGGTAGACACACTGCTGCATGACAGTCAAACTTTGTAACAGACCTGCTGTTAGGGCCCACAAATTAAGACGGATGGAATTTATTGACGTTTTTCCATTCATTTTAACATGTATTATGCCTGGTCTGCTTTCCCCAAGTAGTGCAAAAGCAGACGTTGGGTAAGGTAAAAACTAAAACACTTATTTAATAGCCAGCTATTAATAGCCAGTTGTATCCGAAATATTTCTGCCAAATATTATTAAAATCTGCTAACCTTTGTTCAAGGTACGATCGATAATTTTGGGGATGTTTTTTTCAGGTTTTCTGTTGCTTTTAATGCATATTTTGCTTGATATGCTTTCCCTAGGTAGTGCAAAAGCATACATTGGATGAGGTGGAAAACCGAATGGTCATTTGATGGCAAGTTGTGTCAGGAATATTTGTACCAAAAATTATTAAAATCTCATAATTGGTTTTTAAGTTATAGTAGAAAATGTCGGAGATGTTTTTTTGAGACACAGTGTAGATCTCTCTAAATACAGCACATGACATTTTCATAGCAAGCAATTTAAAGACCAAATTTCTTGGCTTAAAATATCAAACTAATCTGAAAATGTTGATCTTAAATATTTCACTGCATTATTATGTATCCCAACCCTGTGATATTATTAACACCAAACACAAAATTCACAATAATGAATTACAATATACCATCACAGCCATGCTTTGTTAATTGCCGCTACGTCTTTCAGCTGTACCCCTGGTCTTTTTTCCACAGTCACTCCAGTTAAGGACCTGAAAATTGCTGCAGTAAGTTTTCTTAAACCCAAATGCGCTTCCTGTCAAAAAAATTAACAATGTGAAAGCGCTGAAGCTAGAACGGCATAAAATTAATAAATATTTATAAATATAACTGATTAAGTTTTAACTAGCCAAATTTTTGCACTAGCAAGCGAAAATTGAATTACTGAAATTCAAATTCCCACTTTTTTGTCAAAGAGATGGAAATACATTAACCGATAACAAATCTAGAGTTTTATTTCTAGTACATAAAATTGTTTTTTCAGACCGTTCAGATTCGGAGTGGATAAGGCCTCCGAATCGGAAGGCTTTATCCACTCTCTGGTCATGTGCGTCGCCTCAACTCTGATCCTTTGACCGTGCAATGATTTTCCATCAAACCAGCTCACTGCCTTCTTCACAGCATCGACATCAGTAAACCCAACAAACCTACACCAAAAATGACTAGATTGAAGCACAACGGCACATACACAATTATTCAGACTTTCATTGTCTTTCTTTGATCCCAAAATTTAACCAGTTCATCTGTGTATTCAGATCAGCACTAACATAAGTTTAAGAAAAACATCAATGCCTTTCAGAAATATTGCAAAAACCCACTCCAAGAATAGAACTTTTAGCATATTTAGCATATTCGGCGACATTGATCTTTTGACACCAAAACCCAGACAGTTTGTCTATGCAAACTAAGATTTTATTTGGACTTTGCTTACCAGAAAGTAAACATCACACAAGCAAATAAAATGTTCTTCAGATTTAGCTAATGTGGTATATATTGCAAAATTTTATCTGCATTCAAATCAATCAAAAGAATGAAACAACACGTAACAATTAACTAATCGTTAAGTTTCACATCCCTATCATATACACATCCCTACTGTAGGCACACGGACCAAGTGTCATCAAATTTGGCAAAAACTTACGCATATGTATAGGTAGATGTTTTTGAATTCTGAAATCTTTCCACCGGTGCAATAAAAACATGGACGATACAGCCGCACTCAGAAAACAACGTTTTAAGCTCATTCTGTCAAAATAAAAAAAAACAGATCACACGAGAGGCTTTCAATAACTAATGAGAATCAATGAATCAGACTAACAAATTCATCACATTCTATACATCGGTAAAATTTACATCATCTACGAACACATACGAGTTGATTGTGGATGTGATACCACTGTAATTTATGATGTCACAGCAAGTTAACATATGCAGCATAGAATTAAGCTCATTTGTTCAATGTTGCTTTACACTGTAGTTTATAAAAGATAACAACTACCAGTACTAGTAGCTTAACTCTGCAGTTTGCAAAGTCTTTCTAGTCTTTCTGACTGACTACAATAACTGTGTGAAATTGAGCTCAATATTTGGAGCTAAATCACTTTAAAAACTTAATCAGTACCAGTCCTAAAAACTGATACAATGTTTCGTTATTACCGTAAAACTTCTAATAATAGCCCCCCGCCCCCGGCGTTTATTCGTTCATGTGACAAAACTCCCCAGCATTTAACAGAGACCCGACGCTAACTGGAGACAGTGAGTGAGTGAGTAGTTTTTTAACAGCACATCAGCACAAAATAGGCCATTCAGTGCCATACGTGGTTAAAATAAGTTAAAAGCAGTTAATATATGTATTAAAAGCAAAGTTAAAATACTTGTTAAGATCAAGGCTATTAAGCTAATGTAAAAACAACATTATGTACGATTGTAAAAGTTGATATCTTTAACATAAGCAATGATGTTGCGAGATGCAACATTTTCAAAAACGTCCGTGAGTGTGTCCACTCCAAAATATATCTGATGTGCTGCACTGTAACGGGTGCAGTCTACCAAGTTTTTAAATTGAATATCTGTGTTAGTTTTGATCCGTGTCTCCTGGAGACCCGGCGTTTATTCGTATCTTGTACAAATGGCAAAATTCTGGACCTTTTCTGGTACCTGTCAGTCAGGGAAATTAATGTTCACACGACCTCTCCCCAAAACTTCAAATATGGTCGACGGGCAGCAGCATTCATTCTTGCGCCACCAGTGGGGGCAGCCGCTCTCCTTTCCCTATTGACTGGATGCATTTTAAAACAAGTAAAAGTTTGCACAATATGCATTATTAGTCTGACCGAAAACGATAGTTTTCGGAAGGACTTCTGTTTTACGCATGATGTTTTTTTTTTATTTTTTCTTCCGACACGAGATCTCCGAGATGCGTGGGCCGACCGGCGTGAAATTTTGCACGATGGTCAGTAATAGGCCCTATTTTATAATACTGGTCCAAAATTTCGGGCGGCACACCCAAAAAAATTTCGAGGGCGAAAAACATGCAAAATTCAGGCCGATTTCGGACGACTTCGAAGTTCGGCGGCGAATATCTCCGAAACAGATGAAGATATTCAAAATCAAATAGTCATTCCGTCTATCGCAATTCCTCCTGCGCTAGACAAAACAAGTCCGGTGAAGTTTGGTCCAGTGACCTTGGAGATTTAGATGTTGAATCGTACCCCCTTAAAGCGCAATTTTCGGAAGCCATATTTCGGCCCCTAGGGGGTGCTGCGCCCCCAAAATTTTACAC
>Ga0209671_1004307_pt1 | contig 14053 bp, 4 predicted proteins | sample WorMetHERISLAND2_2_FD_187401 | JGI IMG/M metagenome (GOLD analysis project Ga0209671, IMG submission 187401) | Marine gutless worms symbiont microbial communities from Max Planck institute for Marine Microbiology, Germany - Olavius geniculatus... | ecosystem: Host-associated > Annelida >... | reverse complement strand
ACTTTGAAGTCGTCCGAAATCGGGCCAAATTTTGCATGTTTTTCGCCCCCGAAATTTTTTTGGGGTGCGCCCCCAAAATTTTGGACCGGCATTATAAAATTCGGCCTAGTGCTGACCATCGTGCAAAATTTCAAGCCGGTCGGCCCACGCATCTCGAAGATCTCATGCTCGGAAAAAAAAATTTTAAAAAACATCATGCGTAAAACATAAGTCCGCTCCGCAAGCTATCGCTTTCGGGCGGACTAATAATGGCAATAGGTTGATTATATTCATCAGACGCATGTGTACAATATGTTTTGCCAATGTTTACTTTTTGTCAAATAACGGAGATGACCGCTCTAACTTTCCGTTACAAATATCACATTAAATAAAGCCACGTAGAAAATGTTACAAAATCGATTGCATAAAAAAGCAATTTTGCGACAAATTCGCGTGTGTTGGCATTTGACGTCAGAATAAAGTAGAAAAAAACCGATTAGCACCAGTCGCAATAAGCCTGAAGCCTGACATTGGTGCGGTTGCATGCACCATTTAAACATTGCAAATAAAGTTACAGAAATAATGCACAATCCTTTGCATAACTAAAAACGATTTTGCGTAAAATTCGAGTAGTTCTCTTCGGTTATTTCATGTCAAAATACAGCAGAAAAAAAAACCAATTAGCACCAGAAGCGATTATAAGCCTGAAAATTGGCACAGTTGCAAACAGCATTCCAGCATGAACGTAGTTTCGGTCGCTTCGTCGTTATTCGCACACTCTACAAAACAGCCAAAACTTAGCATACCTAGTTACTCGTTTCGGACGGACGTAGGCCTATACTTTTATACAATACATTGCGTTGTTAAGATGTCTAATAATTTTAATTTGTAGGTTCAATTTTTATGTTCGTAATTGTATGTTTTAGACCGTTGATTGTTACATTTTAATAGATAGGTTATGTCCTATACCTTAGGCCTACGGCTTAGGCAGGATTATCATAATCATATTGAACATTCCCATATTACGGAACTAAAACATAGGCTGATAAAATTCACCTTAGATTCCAATTTTTTTATAAAAAAAACAATTATCAACACTTTTACACTTCTTGGTAACCAACAACCCAGGTCAACTAAGCTTTCTATCCTTCCGGGATATCTAAATTACATTTTCATCTCCGCCAAGGAGGTAATATTTTTGCGAGACTTTGTTTGTTTGTTTGTTTTTCTGTTTGTTAACAAAATAACTCAAAAAGTTATGGACGGATCTTTCTGGAATTTTGAGGTTATGTCGCGAATGGTGCAAGCTACCAGGATTTAATTTTGGGGGGTGATCCGGAAGGAATCCTAAATTCTGGATCACTTTGAAATTTTCGTTACCATTGCTTTCAATGGGGCATAAGGGAAACCGCTGCAAAACCGAAGATGGTGCTGCCACCTAGCGAACAACATTGCCCTGGCGGAGGTGTGCGGGCTCTGACTGCTTTCTAGTATAGAATAAACTTTTTCGAACATCGCAAACCTATGCACTGCGTATCGTGTTTTATAGTCTTTAAAAAATATGACACCGAAAAACCGCAGTTATTTGAACTTCTATAAATTATGATGCTCGAGCCTACCAGCCACCCGGGTTAACTCAGCCTGGCCATCCGTCGGTAGATCTAGCTGTACGCGCACTATAACCAGACGAGCTTGAGCTTACCCGCATGTCTTGACGCAGAAGTGATGCATGTAGGCCGCGTATACAGACGGTGGCTCACAATATCCCATCATTTTATAAATGTGGCACCACAGCCTAAAAATGCTGTCCTTGCAGGGCCCTGTATTCACACAACACACGCGTATTATACCCAAACATACCTCCAAATAGGGGCCTATACGCTCCAAATAAACAACTCGGGTATACCACGTTTTGGGTATGAGACTGCAAGAACATCGACAGGAAGTTTCACAACGCGGCGTAAGGGCGTACACACGAAGCACAAGCAAATCCCCGGCAACAGAACGAAACGAGTCGCCCCCAAGAAAAAAACGTAAAAAACGTAAAGTCCTTCCCGAGCCTTACAGCCCATAGGGCGGCGCTGATCTCCGTTTCCTAAGGCCCGCAGCCAGACACCAGTTTTTACACTGCGTGACCACGGATACGGGGCCAGTGTATCGCGCGGTGTGCCTGTTTACGTCCTAGCGGCGAAGCCGGTACCAAATTATACTGCTTGGTGACAGAGGCACGTGTGTGAACAACTTACTCAAGATCGTTACCCGGCAATGTCCTGGTGCGGAGTCGAACCTGCGCCTCTGAGTTACCTCAGGATTACAAGTCCGACAGGTTACCGTTAAACTACCGAGCCACAGAAAAAGAAAAAAACAGCGGTTGACAAAACGTCAACTTAACTAATACATATTTTAATGCAATGAATTTAATGAATTAATTAATAATTGACGTTTTGTGTTGTCGTGGCGACAACCCGGATCCAGGGTTTTTAACCGAAAATTCTAAACGGATTGACTGTTTTACTAAATTTTAGTCCGGAATGGGTAGTCGCCCACGACAAAAAAAATTCACATAGACATTGTTAATCAAGCAGAATATCTTATCTCAGTTCAGTTTCCATTTAAAACAGTTTCATTTTTTCTTTCTGCCAGATCAAACTGACAGCATCCCTGTCATTTTTCTAGTGCAAATCGTAAAAGTAAAGTCGCGTCGTATTAACATTAACAGGTAAGAATAAAACACATGCAGGCGAAAGATAAAACTGTGACATAGTTTCAGATTATATTGTTGTTATTGTCGTGCAGTGAAGAAGTATTTGATCTCATACTATGACATCTGTTTCCAAAGTATCCGGTCTGGCAGTCACATCGGCACGTCTGAGCATTCAACGTTCCGTGCTCGCACAGATGAGCCGGACCACACTCTGAACACACACCCGACCGCCGTATAGCTGCACTTTTCATAGTTACAGCACATTGTTCTGTACGCAAAAATTACAGATGTTGGCGTCGAGTGTCGACATGATATGCGACAGTCCGTCCGTCCGGTCGCAGAGAGTATCAAGCTTTAACTACGAAACAGGTTACCGCACTGAAACCGTGATTGCCCGACACACGTGTCATAATCTGCAGCGTTTTCAAAGTCCGCTGGTTTTAACCTTTGTCCGAAATGAATTGAAGATTGGCGCAGCAGTTACTCCAGCCCTGGGAACGTTTATAATATTGTAGTTTTTCTACGACTTTTTGTCTTTGAGTGAAAAGCCGAAAAACAGACAGACGGACGGACAGAATGAAACGGGCAAAACGCGCAAGGACAACGGTTATTACTTTTCAACATTATTTTTCTCGTTGCACACAATAATTCAAAATAGACAACAACGCAACGGCAAAGTTTAAGCGACATTTAAAAAATATAAAATAATAACAATATTTATTTTAAAAAATCACAGACAACACAGATTCTAGTTAAACAGATTACTCAAGCTATGACCTAAGTCTTATGGGAAATTGAGAAAAACTTGATTTTTCTAAGTGTGCTAAAAATCGCAATTACTTACCGCAGTCTGGATCATTTGCTGGGTGGCATGCAACTGAAATACAACACACACCAAGTAGGTAAGCAAACGGACTAACACAGTATCCGTAAAGTGCCGACTAATACAGATCGATAGGGCTGAACGAAAATCACGGTGCAAAAGTGAAAAAATCCCGGCATACTTTTAGAAAAGTCGCAAAATTCACGGCGAATTCACGGTGCCAATTCACGGTCATATATAGCATTAAAAAACGTCTCATTGACAAACATTTTTGTTCTCTGCCTAGTCAACAATCAGTCATGTATCGTCATCTCGCAAAATGACTAACATTAATCGTTCTAAGTAACTTTCAGGAACAGTTTTAGTAACTATATCCAGCTATACACACAGCAGTGCTACAGTACAGTAACTGTTGAGTCCATAGTCTCCAGTACAAAAATATGAAGCAAGATGCCTAGCTTCAATGTTTAACTATCGAATTTTACGGATTTTGACACAAAAGTGCAACCCGTGCAAAAATTCACGGCAAATCATGGCAAACCCTAAAATTCACGGCAACCGTGAATTCCGTGAATTCGTGATTTTCGTCTAGCCCTAAGTATCACAGGAAATAAACAGAGATTGGAAACAGGTAAGTCAATCAGTTAAGTTCACTTAAAAGACTTTGGTCTTTTAAGTGGACCTGACTGATTGACTAAGTAACGGAATGACTTTGTAGTTGTAGGCTTAGAAATATTTTTGTGGAACAGTGAACAGTAATTTTTTGCTGACTGACCGTTTTTTTAGCATTATAGGACAGCCTTAGTCCTTGATTGACTGTTTGATTAATTGGTAACCGATAACAAATGAGTTTATAAATTAATTCATTTTGTTGGTGAGTTTGATTTAATTCATTTTCTGTCTGAGTTTTCCCAACACTGCGGTGCACTAACATGCTACGGTTCAATAGCATGACGCAATCGTACGTGGCAGCGAGCTACGTGGCGGGCATGCGCAGCGCATGCGCACTAGGCCCATCCGCGCATATACAAGCACCGTCTCATAGGTTTACCGGCACTTGTCACTCCAATTCTCGTATCCGACACAAGTCGGACCAAAATAAGCTGGTAAGAAAGGGAAGCACTGCCGGTTGACCCCGTAGCTACGTACGGATCACGTATCCGGAGAGCACTGCCGGATCATTCGGAAGCTACATACCTTTAAACCGGTCGAGCTCTACGGATCACTGGACCCGTATCTCTCATCGAATAAACACTCACGTAAGTCCTCACAGATTGACGGATCTCCCTTGGACTGATAGGGCCATCCGTAGGGTATTGGCACACGTAGCACCGTACCGGGAAGGTCGACGGATCGACGGATCCAACTGTTCACCGTTGCGGGCAATGGATAGATGGTACGGGTTCATGCCAATCAGTTGCTACTTCTGAGATTTTATGTTTGACGCGTATAGCAAGTAGGCTAGCCGACCTGGCCTATAGGCCTACCTTCTTTTACCTTTGGGCTACATCAGTGGCGAACCCGAAAAGCTCCACTTAGGCCTAGTAGAGATCCCGTCGCATCCTAAACAAGTCTTAGCCCAATAGTCGCCTTTAAAATAAATGGACTTACTCGAACTTACCTTGCGTAGCTCACTTAGGCTATTTCAAAGCTTTCACACGGTTAAACGCTTTATAATCGACGCATTATCGACGCGTTTAAAAAGTTATGCAGAATTGTACTAGAATTTTCTGCTCAGAGCTTAACTTGAGGCCGCCCGAAGCCCTTAATCCGATTGCGGGAAAATGTAGAGGGTTGAGATTTCCCTCGCAGTAACGTCACGTGGCACGAAGGGCGTACGTATACCTATAATCACGTTCCACTAATTACTTCTAAGACATTCAAACTCGTAAAGCAAATGTCCAGAATCACAAAATCACAACAACTGCATGCTTTTGTCCACCAGGCTCGGCATTAGCGTAGGCCACACAGCGCGCGCATTGCCTCACTATCGCTGGTGCTTGTGAACCAAAGTTCGCCAATTTTTTTCTGCCCAGCACGGGGGAGATTGTGGTCGACAACACCGTTTTTCGCTTGTCGATATCTCTCTCAATACTGGAGAAATTTGCGATCAAATTCTTTCAAGTTGTCCGAAATCGCGCCGAATTTTGGACGGTTTTGCCCTGCAAAATTTTTACGACGATGCTAAAACAAGTAATTTGAACAAAGCTCACGTGACGCGCGATAGCAGCGGTCCCGCCACCTTGACAATTAATGTACAGCAATAAAATTATAATGCGTCTTAAAAGAGTAGTTAAATATTTCAGGCTTCTGTACGGAAGACTCCTTGAATGTAAGAGATCGAAACTCAGATTGTTAAAATGTAGGCCTACGTTCTTTCATACGCAGGTTGTTCAGGTCTATCTCCAACCATTTCGGCGCAATTCAGTTTTAAAATGTGCGTCGCAGCCCGAAATCGCGAAAAAAATCAATAAAACTCGCTATTTTTAAGGTTCAAAATTATTCAAGGTCATCGACGTCGCACCCCGAAAAAAACTCGTCAATATTGATAAGCATTATTATGATAAGCAGGATGACTGTGCCTATACCTGCAACTGTTTTCATTAGAGCTGTCAAATTAACGCATTAATTAATGGTTAATGTGTTAATAAATTAACGCGCGTTAAAATAACTAACGTGGTTAAAAAAATTAACGCACATGCGTAAATTTGTTTAATTTACTAAATTCTGTGAATCAAAAGTTTTAATATTCCGTTAAACTGCGGTTATTTGACAATCGAATGAATTCAGGTAACAAAACTGTGTTTGCCGTTCCATCACTAGGCCTACTGTAAATTTATATTATTTAGATAACAGGCTAATAAATTTCTAATTTTTTATGCTAGCAATGACGTCACTTATTGTTGAAAAATGTGTTTCTAGTATTTGCTTTTTAACTTTCTATATTCTACAGAAGGCGCCCCTCAAACGTTGCGAGGCCTGGGGTAACTTCCCCCTACTCTTTCTTTTGACGGGTTTCGGTGCGTTAATAACGCGTTAATTAATGCGTTAAAAATTAGCCTAACGCAGTGCGTTAATGCATAAAAAATAACGCTTCGACAGCTCTAGTTTTTATGCTAAACGAGCCAATATCTGTAAAATAACCACTTTTTAGAGAGGCACCCCTATTTGACGCTCTCGTGCGCAGGCCTCTTTGAACCTAAAGGGTCAGAGCTTGGACTGCTAAAATTTGCGTTTAATGCTGAAACTTTTACACGAAGGTTGTGTTGGTCTATCTTCAGGCATTTCGTCGCAATTCACTTTTGAAATGTGCGCTGCAGCCAAAAATGGCAAAAAATTCACTAAAAGCCCCTTTTGGGGGGTTCAAGGTCGTTCAAGGTCATCGATGTTGATAAATCTAAAAAGCCTGTCATCAGTGCTTGTTGTTATGATAAGCAGCATGTCCGACGGTTGCAACCGTTTCCACACTAAACGAGCCAATGCGAAATAAAGTCTTTCTAGCTGTACCCCTCTTTGACGCCCTAGTCCGAAAAGAACTCCCGCACCCAGGGGCGCGAAATTTGGTCACGAAAAACTTGAGTCCTTGGGGCAGCCCACAGTGAGGATTTCGTGATCCTAGCTTGCACCATTTTGACAGGGTTGCAGAGTGTGAGAGACAGACGGACGGACGGGCGGACAGACAGACGCCCAGGCCATGGCTAAGACGCGCGAAGCATTCTGCGATCGCGGGTAACAATACTGCCGTCGCTTTCGCGGCAGTAAAAATACAACACAAGAAACCTAGTCTTCAGTCGGTATAGCACTGTGTTAAATCTGTACCGGCAGAGGTGGTTCGTTGTTATTCGGTGTATTGAATGCAACAAACACTGCTATCTATACAAGAGCGGCTGAGGCAACGACCACGACGCCCATGTTACATTATTCTATACATACTGCGACGGCACTGTCGGCTGTGTTGCCACTAATGATTTTGTGATAAACCAAGACTATCCGACAAAAAAGAAATTCCTAGATACAATGCCACGAAGATCAAAACTGGAATAAAATGGTAATTAATTCAAGCCGAAAACATGCCACCTTACGAAACAAAAAGCCCAGCTGTCGCTAAGGAAAGCGCGCTTCAGCCTATACAGTTTCGTCTGGTGCAGAACTGACCTTCAAGGTCATCCAAGGTCGATGATTTTCATCTCATCTGGAAAGGGCGTATGCGATTTTTTTATTGGTGATTAATAGCAACCTTGGCTCTACACACAAAAAAGATAATACTTGAAAAGAGTTAAATCACACTTGTTTCAAGTAAAAAACATACTTGAAACGTAGCTAAGTCAAGACATACCTGAGTCCAGTATGTTTATTTACTTGAATGTACACACTTGTTTCAAGTAAAGTACATACTTCAACTGAATAAGTAATTTACTACTTCAAGTATGCTTATTTTAATGCACATGTGGCAATTTATTTATATTATGTCAAATTATTTTTTTGGGTGTGAGTATACGTCAGGCCAAAATGAGTTTGTGCATAGTGCATAGTGCAAAAATGTGATTCCACCCTTAACTCGCATATCTATAACTACGCCTACATTACTAACTATTTATCTACTAACTACCAACGTACTAGCTACTTTCTTAAGTACCTACAATTAACAAAAGTATGAGCATATTTATTGCAACTGCAGTGTATTTGAATTAAGTAAACATTTTGAAGTAAACTTATTTAATGAAAGCAAGTATGCACAAATAACTAAGTTAAGAAGTAATATAATACTCAGATTAAATATGTGCACACTTCTTCCAAATCAGTACATTTACTTGATACAAGTTAATGCATTCAAGTACATTTTTCAAACTTATTTCAACTATTTAGTTTTTCTCTGTGTATCTCTCGCCGTTTGTGAGATATGGCCCGTTTTCCATTAAAAACCCACATTTTCCGACCCAATTCAACTTCAAATTTGAAAATGTTCTCCTTGTACTACGTTTTCCAAATTTTGTACCGATGAAGAACCGCGATACAGGGGTAATTATAGGTTTAGCAAGTTTTCCCTGCAACCTAACGCTTAGCCACAATACATCCGTTATGGCCGGTTCACATAGTATTTTAGATGCCAGTTTGCAAACAAAATAAAAGCAATTTAATAAAAAAATGTATTGTATTTGTTTACGCTTTTATCGATTACGGCACACATAAGACAAAAAACACTGTTATTGGCTATTGAGACGAGCAATACACCGGTGCAAAGATTGTCTATTAAAGACATCTGAAACAGCCGAGTCTTTCACATAGACAGACGGGTCAGTAAACGTTTTACAATAAAGCCTATTTACAATTATACAAAATAAACAGACAGAAAATAATATTTTAATAAATGCTCTTGGTGACGTTACTTTCACGTTATTTACAATGCTGCGATAATAAAAAAAAATTCTGATTGGTTGATAAGCCGCCTACACGGGCCGTCAACACGGGTGCACTGTTCACACGACCCGTGTTCACGACCTGTGATCACAGGTCGTATGAATCCGCTTTTACATACAGACATACACATCGTAGGCTACCGTAGACGCTTAGAGCATCGCGTCAAAAATCAGATTGGGGCATGCTTGGCCAGAATAGTAAATACCGCGAAACCAGGACGGCCCCCTCCCCTAAAAGCTAGATCTAGTGTAAAAGCCCCATACATGGTAACACTCATCGTGACGCCATTGTGGGCGCGCGTCAGTGCACATGGACACTAGTAAAGGGCGTAAAGATTGATGAGTTTTGAGAACACCGGCAGTCGGCGCCACTTTTCGCTTACGATCACACGACTAAACTAGACAGTCGAACCGTCGTCTCATATTTCGCAATAACCTGTCAATCAACGATTGTTTTTCTTTCGATTGTTTCTGTTCTTGCGAAGCTGTAAGAACGATGACGTAGAGGAACACAATCAAACATCTGCGACTTGGTCGTCGCTGCGTGGCGAGAACTCTACTGGACATTCATTACTAACCGTTCATTGTAAGTTCACAACAGCACAGCGTCCTGTAAAGCGCCCGCCAACGAACTCACAAACTGCGCAGTTATAGACGCCGGCACACCTGACATCGGGTAAAATATTTACATACTTATTATCCCGGTTGTCTTCCCGCAGACGTGGAACGACGTGACGTCTGCCGAGTCGTTATCCAGTTTTCGTCAGCGAACTCACCTGTTCACGAAGTCATTCTACTGACTTTTCCCGGACTGATTCTATCTATACGCTATCAGCCTAGTGGACCTATAGCAGACTAGATTGTATTACTTAGGTTACATTTAAAATTTAGGATTGATTAGGCCTACTTATTGCGAAAATCGCATAAAAGTTACAGGTAGGCCTACAGATTCATGTTCATGATTTCAAATATAAGGACATTTCTTTACTGTGTCAAATAACTTAGTCAAAAAACAATAATTTTGAATAAAATTTTCAGCAAATGTAGGTTAGCTGAAACTCAAAGGTCAAAACGTTTAAACAAGATATGACTACTTTTAGGCACCCTGCGAATTCGACCAGTCTAATTACTCGGGAAGTCATTAATGATTTTGGTTGGCGTGTCAGTTCGTGGCTGCAACAAACCATATTTGGACTCCGAAGAAAAAATCATTGGTCAATATTGTTGGACGGAATTTTTTTCAAGCCCATTGAACAGTTTTCTGATTTTTAATAATGATGGCAATAATCATATTTATATAGCGTCAGTATGCAGAGCTATATACAGAAGCGCTGCACTTTCCAGCAAACCAATGCGCACCAGGGCTGGCCTTAGACATGTTTGAGGTTTTCGGCCGAACAGCGCTGTCGATTTTTAGGGGGCGTCATTTTAGACCCTAAAATTTCAAGTAAACTAAATTGCCAATTTGAACGACTTTGATGTCTATATTATGGCGCAAACATATGCACTGTGTCCGGGAAAAAAGACTACCCCCCCATAGACATTGTACAATGAACATGTCAAATCTGAACGAATTTGAATAAAATTCCACACAAGAAATTGCTAAAGCGACCACGAAATTTCGTTGAAATTTTTTTTCTCAGCACAACTATTAATAATTCAGTGAAATTGAGTTTATGTCACAAACGAATATATTGGCAATGCAGTATATTTTATGGACCAGATGAGTTTTGTGAGCATAGGCTTCTGGTGCAGCAAAATGCGACTGCGGTTGGGGCTGAGAGAGCTTACAGCTTTGACGGCGAGAAAGAGAAGAAAGGGAAAGGGAAGAAGAACAGTAGAATGGAGAGGGAGGGAGGGGGAGTGGGAGAGGAAGAGAGGTTGACTGAGATGCTCAGTTGGAACAGAGCCGACGACTGACTAAGGCCGCCACCGGCACTGATGCGTACCAGACGCAAAAAGATCGCGAGATGGTTGAGTCTCTTCTGTGCGAGACACCAGACTTCATAATTCCCTATAGTTGCTTGGGGCTGCAACGGTGAACAGTTTACATCAGAGAACCAAATAATGTTCACCGTCGAAGCAAGGCAGCATCGCAGCAAATGCTGAAGGCACCGTTTGAGACGAGCAAGCTTGTTGCTACAACTAGAGCTGTCGAAGCGTTAATTTTTTACTCCTCGTGCGCTACGTTCCTAAAGAACAGTAAAATGGAGAGGGAGGGAGGGGGAGTGGGAGAGGAAGGAGGTTGACGGAGATGCTCAGTTGGAACAGAGCCGACGACTGACTAAGGCCGACACCGGCACTGATGCGTACCAGACGTATTATAAGCTCACTGTAATATTGAGGACCGACCGACCGACCGACGACCGACCAACGACCGACCTCTGTTCCTGGAAGAGCCTTTCTGGAAGAACTTCAAACGGCCGTATCTCCATAACGGTGCTAGATAGACGCACGTTCACTATAATAGACTACCCACAGAAAGTCGAGCCCCTGGAGTCGAATGGTCACGTGGCCGACGACGTCATTTGCGGTGTGAAAAAAAGAAACTAAAAAGCAGTTAAAAGAATACAGGAGAAAATAATGCGCGCGAAGAGTACATTAGATTGGTCACAATCTAAAATATTTCTTGTTTAATGCATTAACGCATTGCGTTAATTTTTTTAGCGCATTAATTAACGCGTTATTAACGCAGCCAGGCCTGTCGACAGGGACAGTAGGGTGTGCAAGTTACTCCGGGCCCGCGACGTTTGCGGGCCACGCCTATAGAATATAGAGAGTTAGAAACACGTGTTAAATTTATTAGCCTGTCGTCGAAATAATTATTTTACAGTTGTGATGGAACTGCAATTACAGTTTAGTTACTTGAATTCATTCGATTGTCAAATAGCCGCAGTTTAACGGAATATTGGAACTTTTGTTTCACGGAATTTAGTAAATTGACATAAATTTACGTATGTGCCTTAGGTTTTTTTTTAACGCGCGTTAATTAATGCGTTAATTTGACAGCTCTACATGTAGTTACTACAGATTTCATAATGTCACCATTACATGACGCACAACTAGCATGCTTGGGAGTGTGTCCCCATTATTTTGAATCGGTATTCTTTCAGCTTCATTTGCTAATAATTTCGTTCAAGTTTATTATAGGGGGCCTAGACATACAGAACCAGATAATAATAGCACATCATCTGCATATGCTGAGCATCCAACATATAAACCTTGAATGTGACAGCCAAAACCAGAAGATTTTAATCCTAAAATAAGAGAGTCTACATATATATGTTAAATGACACTGGTGATACAATTCCACCTTGGCGAATGCCTGCGGGGAAAAACGAAAAACGACTGGTTTTTCGTTTTTCGTTTTATACGGAAAACGGCACGTCGAATTACTCTATTTCGCATTTATCGTTATACGCAGAATGGGAAAAACGACACGAGACGTCGTTTTCCGTTTTTCGTGATACTGGTTGAAGGGCGAAAAACGAATTAACGGTAGGCCTAGGCCTATATACGCGGAATCTGCCAACGAACGCTCACCGTCAGCAGCAGAATTGTTGCCCAGAGATGCATCTACCCATTTGATTTTCAAATGCTGTTTAGGTAAAGTACGTCCTTTTTACGCGCGAAAGCAGCTACTGCTTTAGCGCGTCTTAGCCATCGCAATTCTGTCCGTCAGTCCGTCTGTCTGTATTTCTGTCACACGGGTGGATCAATCAAAAACGGTGCAAGCTAGGATGACCAAATTTTCACCTTCGGCTGCCGTGAAGACTCTAGTTTTAGGAACCGTAAAGCTTTTCCATAAATTCAAAGGGGTCACCCCAAAAGAAGGCGCTAAATAAGAGCGGGTAGGAAAAATTTACGATTTTTAGCCAATAAGTCGCTGTATCTCAATAACGGTGCGAGATAGGGCCGTTACTATTAATCACTAATAGGAAGTCGTACACTGGCTCTCGATTGCCACCGAATTCAACGACTTTCAATCACCCTGAACGCCAAAATAGGGAATTTTATGGATTGTTTGGCGATTTCAGGCTGCGAAACACAACTCAAGAATGAATTGCGCCGAAATTAAATGAGATAGACATGGAGAAGCTGCATGTTAAATTTTTAGCATTGAACGTAGATTTCGACGGTCCAAATCTCGATTTTCTAAGTTCAAGGAAACCTGCGCACGAGAGCATCAAAGAACGGTACCCCCGTAAAAGTCGTTATTTTACCGTTATTGGCCAGTCTTTCGCGAAAAGGGTTGCAGATAGGCATGGACGTGCTGCCTATCACAACAAGCACTTGTGACGAGCTTTACAGCCGTATCAACACCGACGACTTTGAAGAACACTGAACGTCCACAGTAAGGGTTTTTTTATTGATTTTTGCGATCTTCGGCTGCAGCGCGCACTCCAAGAATGAACTGCGACGAAATGGCTGGAGATAGACTGACAGTTTGCGAACAGGAACTGCTATAGACTTTCGCGCGTCTCGTGAGCATTAGCTCATATTTCTTGTTTTTTTGTTCCATAGCTCGAGTGTTAGTCATGATTGTATTGTCAATACAAATCTGCCTCCGTTTTAGTCGGCGTAAGGACGAAAAACGTCGCTTGTCTGCAGCGCGCACAGAACGCCGTCGCTCGGGTAGTCAGTCGCCTGGGGCACCAATCGACAGTCGACCAGCTCCTCTACTCTGCTCAAACATTACCACTGGCTTCCAATACACCAGCGCACCCAATTCAAGATCGCCTGCATTACATATAAAACCATCCACACTACTCAGCCTGCTTATCTGAATTCTGTTCTCGAACGTTACATTCCATCTCGTACATTGCGTTCATCTGACACTAATCTGTTGTCTGTGCCTCGTGTCCGTACATGTTTTGGCTCTAGAAGTTTTTCTGTAGCTGTCCCTACTATTTGGAACTCTCTTCCTTTTGACATCCGCAATAGCGGTTTATTCGCTTCCTTCCGTCGTAAACTCAAAACATTCTATTTCTCAACGTCCAGCCATGTTTAGTGGCCCTCTTCACTCCTTATCTCAGCGCCTCAGATTCAATGAGTTTCTCGCTGACACTGTGCGCTTTATAAATTAAATTTACTTACTTACTTACTTACTTACTTCCAGCTGCTTCACCA
>Ga0209671_1004306_pt1 | contig 14053 bp, 15 predicted proteins | sample WorMetHERISLAND2_2_FD_187401 | JGI IMG/M metagenome (GOLD analysis project Ga0209671, IMG submission 187401) | Marine gutless worms symbiont microbial communities from Max Planck institute for Marine Microbiology, Germany - Olavius geniculatus... | ecosystem: Host-associated > Annelida >... | reverse complement strand
GACCACTGCTAATCCCCGAAAGCATGTATATACGCAAATATTCTACACTGAAGTCTTTTTGTTAAACAAGTCACTAAAACCGTACTGTTTGAGCAGGCTTTATGGTATATTATACTGTGCAAGAAATGACTAATTAACAGTAACTTACCAACAGGCACTAAGTCAGTAGAAATTGATATCTAGTACATTTGCGCCATATGCATATACAGGGTGGACCAAAAAAAACGGACCTGTTTGAGCGTTGATAACTCAGCGATGGTTGCCAGTAGAAAGGCCTGTGATATGTCAAAAGTTTTAGAATGTTGTAGACAAAAAAGCCAAACTTGCATAGCAAATCATTTAAATATTTTTTGCCTAATTTGCATAAATCTTCATTACCCCTGAAATTAGGCATTTGCTTGCACTCCCATGTGCCGAAGTTCACTGAACTCAAAAACTCACTGCCAAAAAGTCCAGATTTAAATTCTGTGAATCATGCAGTGCGGGGGCATTGCAACATATAGCATGGTCACAAAATTTCAGTAACTGACCAGCTAAAACGTGTGCTAATTGAATGCTGGGCTCAGCTGTTCCTGAACACATTGATTCCAGCGATCGATCAGCTGCCTAAAAGGACTGATGACGGTTATGAATGAAAAAGCTGGGAAACTGCCTATGTCGAATTTCATCTAAACTCAACGTATGTGTTAATGATTGTTGATATTTCATTGTATGCTGAATGAAAATCAACTTAAATTTATATGTTACTGCCAATTTAGCATGATTTTAGGGGTGGGGCAGATTTGTGTAAATCAAGCAAAGAATATTTAAATGCTAAGACAGGCAAGTTGTACTCTTCTTCGGTACACAATTTCGAAACTTTTGGTATATTAAGTGCCTTTCCATCAGTAAACATCACTGAGTTACAAAAGCTCAAATGTCCACGTTAAATCAATGTGTTACAGTCAGATTTGGCAGAATTGGGGGGTTACGCACATTTATGCAAATTAGGCAAAGAATATTTAAATGCTTCAGTATGCAAATCTGTCGTTTATTTTTTACAGCATTCTGAAACTTTTGACATATTACACGTCTTTCTACCACTAACCATCGCTGAGTTATCAACGCTCAAACAGTTTTTTTTGGCCCACCCTGTAGAATACTTACTTTACCAGTACTGTGTGCAGTTCTGACATCTAGTCCGTGGGTTGGCATACCCCGTTGTCACTACTCACATGTTATGTTGCAAAATACCTGGTTTACACATTCTCTTTATTACTTAGATACACAGTTCTACAATTAACCCCTTCAACAACGAAGGCCTGCAAAGTCGATATAGCTAGTATAATACAGAGAACATCAACGTTTGCAAACCCAACACTATTAACACCAGTCGATCTGGTGCAGTTTGTGACACAAAACAGACTGTAATTGACAATAATAGTGATAGCAATAATTAAATGCGGTTAAATCATAAATACGATGTCAAGACACCACCAACGAACAAGAATATACAATCTGCACACAAGTCTGGCACAGCAGCAGATGTCCACGGACAAAAAGCCTAATGCTGACAAACAGCTAATAAACATATCCACCACATAACATGCATTGTCGTCGTAGTCGAGTCATTCTACAATTCCATCACCACTTACAGGGGAGGTGGCATGCCCTGAAAAAGCGTGGGGTGAGTTTGGACAAACTGGACCTAGAACATCTGCTCCACTTTTTTTGCAAGTGAAGCAGTTTCGAAGTTTTAAATCCATGCCACGTAATAATTACATATAGTCTCTGAGTGCAACAATCCACAAATGGTTCTGAATTAAAAATTGCCTTTTTTTCTCAATTGTAAGTGCAAAGCTATGACCAAAGGCTGCTGTTAGTCACAAAGCATATATACGAGTGTAGCATGCCTAAAGTGCTGTGCTCACGGCCATACTGGTCATATCACGCTGCCGCCACCCCTGATGACCACATGTATTAATAACAATCGCAAGTACCACCATCATTGACTGTTTTACATCCAGGCAGTGATTCAAAGCTCACCAGCAGGGTTGCCAACTGGTGGTGTTTTGGCTTAAACCTGGGTTTTTTTTAAAGAAGTCAATACTGACAGATTTTGGGGCACTCAGTTTTTAGAGTAAGCACTACAGATACATAGAAACTACCAAACAAAGTTCAAATTCACAGATTTGTAACTCAGCCATAATGAAACATGTCATCGGTAGCACAAGTAACCAAAATTGGACTACCATTTCGGTGCCCAGTTTTTTTAGTGATTTTTACGTGGATTTGTCGTAACCCAGCTCAGGAGTTAACCGACTGACTAATAACACTGAGCTACCAATTGCAATTATCCACGTGTTCTTATGCCACAAAGTTCTCTTTAGATAATAGACAGTGTAATATAGTTGGCTGTGCTGAACGTAAGTCGTTGCCAGTCATGTGCAGATATGGCCAGGCTAGTCGGCGTAATCAAACAAACAAGATAATATTAAACAAATATTGTTCAATATAAATCGCCAAGCTTCTACTAAGTAGATAACATAATGACGTGTAAGTATTTCATAATTTTTCCTTCACAGGTCATTTCTACATTTTTTGCAAATCTCAATTTCTACTTGATAATTTTGTACGTCTGAATTTTCATCCAGTTTTTTCATATGCTAAAACTTGTTACGGTTTTGCTGTAGATTTTCGATTTGTTGCATCATTTGCTGTGGATCTACGTATGCAGCAAATCGAAGTAAGTGGTGCTTCAGGTTAACTGGACGTGGACACGTTGTACAGTAGTTGCAAATTTCACTGGAGAATAAGGAACAATGTATCATAAGTTGATCAGGGGAAAGACCATGGCACTTCAGGCAGCAATCGTTTACGAGAGCAGGTTGCGAATCTCTTTGTGTATGTGGCAGAGGAAGTCGACGTATGAAGAGGTGCCACCCGACCCACGATCCTCCATGAGATAATGCAGAAACACAGGCTCCAGCTTGTCACGCTGTCGAACTATCACCAGCTACATACGCACAGACACATCACGAATGTGTTGCCTCACAAATGCATCGGAACAGTAACTAAACAAGTGAAGTTGTCCGCTCACTCAATATCTAGCCTTGCGGAGTCCTAGTCATACATTATGTATCCGACTACTGCCAGGGGTCCCATTCAAATGACAGAATCAAAATTCACGACTTTTTCAGCACCAGAAAACAAGAAAAACCCATTGACGCACTTAGCTAAACTACAAGCACCTGAGTTATTGTAGTAAGAAAACATGATACATGAATTTAGTTTATGTAAAACACATAAGCGATTCCAGTAATTAAGCGCAAATGTTAAGTGAAAAAATTACGGATTCAGTATCGTGGTTTTTCAGGATAACACCAGAAAAAATCAGGACTTTTTCAGCACCCATGTCCAATTTCAGGACTTTTCAGGTCCTGAAAAATGAAAAGTCAAATTTCAGGACTTCTCACGACAACTGGGAATCCTGTACTGCACCGTGACCTTATAAACTACAAATTAGCACAGTGATTACTCCCGCCTGAGCAATGCTGACACCAATCACCTCGAAAAATCAAACCCATAGTACACTATCATCTAAGCTTGGTCACTGTAATGTTAACACTGAAACAGCTCTGCTATTAAGGGAACTCTGACTAACTGACATGGTAGATAAGACATGGCAGATCTACTGTATTACCTTCATGTGCCTGCGTCTCTCGGTGCGAATCATGCTGATAATTGATTGGACTCGCAATGACAGTGGATTATCAAGCACCTGCAGGCGGGTCTGTAATTCAAACACAAACGTAAACTACTAGTGCAGGATAACAAAAAGTGAGCTGCTACAATAATGTAAAAAAGTTAAGTATTTCACTCAGGTTTCCTAAGATCTTGTTATATCATCATATTGCAATTCTGTTCTTGCTAAAATTTTCTTTTGTAAACCGAATTGTTTGCCGAACATTATTGTACGCAAGTTTCTTCATTCAATGATTTTCTTTCAAGTTCAACCAAGCTGAAAACGTGAAATTAGGCCTTTGAGAACCAATCTGACTGGCGGTCATAGCAAACTGTTACTTAGTACTTACAGCAAACAGAATGAGTGTTTAATATGGCACAGATCATCATCATACCTTATCAATGTCAACCTGTGCAACGGAAGCAACTCCGAGCACATTACGGACCCAGTCAGAACTGGCACCGAGACCAATCCACATCAGCAACACCAGGCCGTTATCTGCAGCAGCAGCAGCAACAACTTCATCTGTAATCATTTTGATGCAATAGCATAATGATTATTCAGTACAGGTTCCTCAGGTTCTGTTTACTAGGTTCAGCTCCCTGAAAATCATTTTGTGAACAGACTTGAAAGTTAGAAAGATCATGCTTTGATGGCAATAGATGTGCAAAATAACAAATCTGTCAAAACACATCAATCATCTGTTCAAAAAATGTTGTATCAACTGTTCACACTAACTGCAGTTTCTCGAAAGCATGCAATGCACTTCACTGAATCCAACCTAAACAAGTTTCGCCAAAGAGGGATCCAACAGCATCATTCCTACAGCTGTAAAGTTACAAGCTCAACATATGAAAATAGACACAAGTTTTGTTGGTTTACCAATCAGATAGACTCCATTATCTTGAAGTCTCTCGTATGAACAGCGAAGCGGCGTGGGCATCCCGGCATCATTCGGATCAACATCGTGCTGCAACAGACACAGCATTCAACAACAAACTGAATTAGCTGCCACATTATATCGTAACCATTAACCACTTTGTGCAAGACAGTTATAAGAAAATTCGAGCACACACTGAGGTAATAGAAAAGTACTGAAAACGTATACAAGAAAGCTAATATCAGAAGTTAATATTGACTTAGTATAGTACAGCTTTTGATGCCAATAATGCTGTGTGGCTCTCTAAACAGAACAGATGTTTTGTAAACAATGTGACCCTGAGTAGTATGAAGAGCCTCGGGCCAATGCTACAGGGTCAGCACTGGGAGGCTGTCTGCAGCCTACAACTCTGCAGTTAAAGGCGATCCTGAGTTTCATTGGATGAAATTGTGATACACAGGCTACATAAATTTATCGAATTCAACAGATATCTGACTGCAGCCAGCCAGCAGAGACACCAAGTCCCTACTCACAATGGAAATAAGCCGTGGATAGAAGTAGACGTTTGAGCTGGTGACGTCCATTGCACTGGCAAGATGCATCTCATAACTACGATCATCTGTTGCTATGTCACCTGAAAATCACAGAACAACTGTGATCTATTATAGGCTGAGGCAGGGGGCATGAACTGCCAAAAATCATTCCTCAAATACACCACTAAAAATATAATAATTAAACGAGAAATTACAACATTACAAACTAACTAGGAAACTTGGTGTGCAGCAATATCAAGTTGAATAACAGATTTTGATACACCCAGGCATCTGTGAAACAGCGACGTGGTAATTACTTTAAACTAATGTAGCTGCATTAACTGTGATGTGATGTACTGTTCAGTTTAGTAATCAAAATAGTATCTATCTGTCATAGATAAACAGACTCGAGGTAATTTGCAACACAATATTAAGAATATACAAGTTACCTAAAAAATTCCCGGTCTGAAAATCCATCGATAATTGTTAAAGACCCCTAGAACCATAATCCAGTAACAACTGTTACTGAAAGTAGAAAACACGGGTGTCTTGTAATAGCAGTTACCTGACTGGAGGATACCACTCTTGATGACACAGTTGATATAGACGGGCAGCAGTTTCATGCACTCGGGTAGAATGAGTTGTCCGGCGGACGACGGTGTGGCGCAGTTCTTACGATAGCATGCTAGCAACTGTGCACACTGCGCTGTCAGAGTTTCACGAACTTGACGTGAGTGAGAGTTGAAACAGTCACGGATTGCTAAAACGCACGCAACACAATTTGGTCAATCAACCGATCAACAGCAACCAGTTATTCAGTAAACACAGGACATATGACTGATGGTGGAAGTAGTAAGAAGGTCCACTTGTATCAAGAAAGTTTACTGCTTTCCGTGAAACAATCTAAGCCCAAAACGAGAAAGATGCCAACCTCCGACCATATTTTGCCTACATAGAAAGTTTCAACTTCACATCTATCATACTTCCTAAGATACCATATGAACAAAAATGTTGCATATAATCACTCAGCCAGCAAACCACACAGCTGATCAGTTCAATCTGACAGCTCACATACTCCGCTGTGCTAAAAACAAGTCTAAATCTCAATGCCAAAGACCATGAGGACATAGTAACTGACATTTTACGACTGAGTCAAAATTATCCTTAGCGTAAGATGGACGGGTTACAGTGAACCATGTAAATCAGCAATGTGGCAGCACACCTTGTTTGGCAATGAAGTTGATGTAGGTGTCCAGTTCACACGAGCGAAACAAGTCGGCAACCTGTGTGCAACAGTTGAAGGCAGCGTTGAGAATACGCAGTCTGCGCCGACCGCCGACACTTGTGTACAGCACGGCTGCCTGCACATAGGCTCCCTCAGCCTCGGACAGCTTGTCGTCATGCTTTATCTCCACCGCCAGCGCAGTGTCTGTGCCAATGGCGGCCAGCTCGACGTCGGTCGTGTTGGACATGTAGAAATTACCATAGAAATCAACTGCACGGATGCCTGCATCATGAACACCGCTTTCTAATGTACGTTTTTCTCACTATGTTACAATTGGCTGCAATACAAAAAGAAAGATGTATTGTTGCATTCACTGCATATACACTGTGAGTCAAAAAACTACATGTCACAACTTCACCCGACATCAATCTATGTTTAAATTCTTTCACTGGCACATTCTCCGGAAAAAATTGCAAAGTTATCATTAAAGACTTCACCACCACCACGCCTACATACAGTTCCGCATTTTTGTGCAAAGCGTAAATGTAAGAAAATTTGCGAATGTCACAACACTACATGTTTCTAGTACACGGGACTGTAAGCATAAAAATGGTACACCAATTTTTTTCACAACTTCTCTAAATGTTGACTAAATGTTCATTTTCTTCTTTCACAAAAAAATTTGCAATATCGTTGGGGTAAGCATAGCAGCATATATTACATGTGCCATGGCAATAAAGCGGCAGTAATCAACCGACCTGTACTGGTTCGTACGCGGACGACAGCATCGAATGCAGCTTGCCTTGTGACGCTTGTTCTCAAGTCAGCAATCAGCATGTCGCCACCAAGATCGGCCTGCAGTGTGCACACACTCACATACACAGTTACACACTCAAGCTAAATACAGCAGCAAAAGCTACACTACGTAAAGTGCAAATTCAGCAAACCAATTACATTCTTGTCTCAAAGTTAGATAAATCCAAAAATAAAAACATCACAACTGCTGTCATAACGGCATAAGTTAGTTTAGTACGAGGATATCCGATGCGCAGCATAAAATGTTTTCAATAACAGTGGACAAATCTGACCTGGAAATAGCTGTACTTGTGGACTTTTCCTCCAGTGAGCCTCGGCACCTCTGAGATGCTGGCAACGTCGATGTATGCGTTGGGAAACAGGAACAGATCCACGGAGCAGCCGGCGGCAACACACTCCTGACCCAGCTTTGTGTAGAAGTTGTTCTGTGGACAGAGAATTGTCTGCACACCAATCGACACAGTCATCACTCAGCTATTGCCATTATCACTACTGGTAGTATTATTAACATAGCTGTTCACGTGCCATATATTGTTCGATAAAATAATGAAGCATCACTATTGATCACTAGTGATTATGAGCTCCTTAACAAAATAGATCAGTTAATATATTTTTATTTCAATTCACACAGTACAGTGCAACATAAAGCAGAGAAGACAGAATATGTACAAAGAGAAACTAAAGCTAGGTAAAGCTAAAAACATGATAAAAAAGCATTCCAGACACACTTGTGAAACTGTCCGTTGGTAACAGAATGTTGCATACAGCAAAAGGTATCTATAATTAATCACAGCAACAAAACTATTCAGAATAAACATCAAAATCTTTTGGCTGATACCATGACACACTTGTTGTCCAAAACGCAACGATCACAATGAACGACTTTCCCAGACTATTCCCAAAATGCAGCCATACGGCCAAATTCTAGGTTTTCTAGACATTTTCCACACACCAACATCAGCATAATGTGCTACACTGGTCAAATGCATACAACTGCCACCTCACCTTTTCCTTCTCTGTCCCAAGCAAGTTTCGGTCGTCACGACTTTTCAACTTGCCGGGAGCTTCGAGCGAAGGCAGCGATGAGTGGAAAATGAACAGTTTGCCGGCACGACCTGAAGACTTGAGTGCATCGAGTCCAGCTTGAATGACCGGACCAAGTACTACCTCGGTCTGGCGACTGTCACTGAATGCCTCAGCGATCTGTGCCAGAACCCTGCCGCACAATGCATAAATCCACTCACAGCATGATAATAGCAACTACAAGCGATCAACGATCTCAAACCTCTGCTCAGAATAGCGGAGTGCTGCGGCTGCTGCCACCTGGCCAACACGACAAATCTAGTAGTTGCTCCTTAGGAACCCACCCAAAAATTTCACCCAAAAACGTGCCAAAAATTACTGAATCTGGATTACGGAACCCTGGATCTGAATCCTGCATCAGATCAGCACCAAAATATGACTGGCCCAATCGCACTCTGCAGAACTGCATCAAAATCCATTCATGACTGGCTGAGATATGCTGCAAATGAAAAGTTTATACCACATTTCCTAACAAGAAAAGACTGACCACCCACTGTGATGCACTGGGTATGCTGTAACTGGGAGCAAGAAGATCTTCAAGTGAACATGGCCTAAATAGTACTCAACGCATAAAACGAACACAACCGTTTGCACAGTACTTACAGTATGACGATTATTATGATTATGGTCATTTAAGTACCACTACTTACATGTCAATCATAGCTTCAGATTCCGACAATTTGACAAGAAAACCATCCAGCAACGGCACGAAGACATCTTGAATGTCCGACACCACTAGCATCTGTGGCTGCGACAGAGAACCCTACACCAGATAAACTCACTCTAAGCAAATATACAATACATAACAGATAGAAATACATTAAACAACAGTACAGTTCTGAGAATGCTGCTAGGAATCAATTGGCACCAGCATGTGCGCAACGACGAAGTCAGAAGGTCAACCAAGCAACTACATCTCTCAGCCATAGTCCAGTCAAGGTGCCTGTCCCTGTTTGGACACATTGCACGAATGCCTGATGAAACAGATGCAAAACAGATCTTAACAGCTTCCTCCGCAGGAAACTGGAGGAGACCACTGGGATGTCCTCGTATTACATGGATGAAAACCATTCAGCAGGATCTGAAATCCAGCGACCTCAATATGGATGACGCAGTTGACTTGGTACAGAACCATCCACTCTGGAAATTGATGTCTACGTTCGGCGCTACGCACTCTTAGTGGTGCTTGCCAGAAATGATGATGACGACAGTTCTAACAGATGCATCAGCAAACAGAGTCTAAGATCCTAGAGAAAAATCATACAATAAAAGGAGTAATTTAATAAACTATATGAACATCCATCAAAATGCACCTTTATTTACTGATTCATTTACATCCCTGCTACCACTGTTGGCTTACTTGGAAATAGTTCTGTTCACTGCTAGATGTCACCACGGCAAGCATTTACATCAATGACAAACCGTTCAGTTCACTGTGGGAATGTCTAGGGGCGAACAGAAATCGTTTCAACGAAGGCAGCAGCCATTGCATAGACACAGCATCGAATCAGCAAATAAAGGTTGTAATTGCAATTATTCTTCCACACTGTGTCCAATATCTTCATATCTTGTTGAGGTTATACTATTTACAAATCACAATGCAAATTAATTATCGAACATTAGTTGTGAATGTGAACATTCACATTCAGTGTTGTTGTAGTTATCTTTGAGCTAAAAACTGTTACATCACAAACACAAGAAGTCCAGGTAGAAAAGATGATAAAAACCAACCTTAAGGTTGTAAAAATGCAGAACGTTGGAATACGTGACAAAGCCGACCCTGATCTCAGATTCTTCATCTTCTGGGTCACTAAAAAGCACAACAAAAACAACTACATGTAAATAACGGTGGACAAAATTTTCTAGCCGTAGGAAACTGAATGTGATGTTTAAGCCAACACAGATCAGACCAGTGCAATAGCAGAGCTTTGCATTAGCCAAATGCCATGTTTGCTATGTATACAAAGCAACAGCATACTTGATCTATGCTACTTCCATAACGAGCTGCAAACTGAGTAACATACAAATAAGTGGAACCGATAATGACTAAATATTTCTACAGTTAACTTTTCAAAAATTAAGAATTCATTATTTCGATTAAAACTACACTGTGATCATTTTCAAAGAATATGTAGGCCCTATGTTTGCTTAGAATTGTTACGACTTACTGAGACAACAGCTGTCACAGAATGCAGTAAGAATCAGTTTCGAACTATATATGTTCATACTCGGACATTCTGTCAAGAAAGTGATGAGCATATTTTTGTTGGCAATATATCCAGCTGCACTCAACAGTGAGGCATCCTATCTACTCTACAATACTTTCTTGTAATGATTAACGGCATTACTCAGTATCTCTTGCAAATTGTGAGGCCACACAAGAAGTCACTGCAAGCTGGATAAGGCCAGAACGAAACCAACTGGCATTAATTATAAACTCTGTATCACACAAAATACAGTTTAAAAGTGGTAAAAATGCAAATAAATACTGCAACAAGTAGCAATACCGTGGCAGGTCGGCAAGAACGGTTTTAATTCTGGTGCAGAGCAGATTGACAAGGCCACTTTTGACACTCTGGTATGAAACGTCAATCATGAATATGTATGCCGGTGCTATTGGCAACTTCCCGTCCTGTACGAACAAATTAACAGCACAATGTGTCACTCTATTTTTACACCGTAAAAAAAACGTAAGGTCCTTCCCGAGCCTTAAGGCCCACAGGGCGGCGCTGATTGCCGCTTCCTTAGCCCTCAGCCAGACACCAGTTTTTACACTGCGAGACCACGGATACGGGGCCTGTGTATCACGCGGTGTGCCTGTTTACGTCCCAGCGGTGAAGCCGGTACCAAATTTTACTGCTTGGCGACAAAGGCACATGTGTGTGAACAACTTGCCTAAGGTCGTTACCCGGCAGTGTCCCGGTGCGGAGTCGAACCTGTGCTCCTGAGTGACCTCAAGATTACAAGTCCGGCACATTATTGTTAGACTACCGAACCACCAGACTTGTTATATTCATCTTTCACAGTAAGTCTCTTTTTCTACCAATACCCCCATTATTGTAATAGAGTTCATTGTGACATAGTGCATTATTAAACTATGTAATACTGTATTACATTGTACTGTACATTTTACTGTCAATACCCTTTACCAACACGTTCATGCAGAGTATTAAAAAGTACCGCAGGCAGAAATATGAAAATTATTATCGCAGCACAGCATTAAAAGTGTGCTACTTTGAAATACACTGGGAATTTGCAGTCATGCTCAAGAAGGACGAATAATTTTTTCCAGTTCTCCATGAAACTGGACATATCAAATCAGCAGACCAACAAAAATATGTCAACAAATATCAGATAAATCTAAAGGAAATGACACAATTGGATGATATAGACCATATGACAACATTTTTGCAGCAGATTCAATCACTACATGTATATTACACCTTATCCTATAATTATAACTGTCATATACAGGGTGGGCCAAAAAAACCGGACCTGTTTGAGTGTTGATAACTCAGCGATGGTCAGTGGCAGAAAGACGTGTGATACGTCAAAAGTTTCAGAATGCTGTAAAGAATAAACGACAAATTTCCACAGTGAAGAATTTAAATATTCTTTGCCTAATTTGCATAAATATTCGTCACCCCCGAAATTCTGCCAAATCTGACTGTAACACATGGATTTAACATAGACATTTGAGCTTTTATAACTAAGAGATGTTTAATTGTTTATTGATGGAAAGGTGCATAATATGCCAAATGTTTCGAAATTGTGTACAGAAGAAGTGTACAACTTGCATGTGTCAGCATTTGAATATTCTTTGACTGATTTACACAAATCTGCCCCACATCTAAAATCATGCTAAATTGGTAGTAACACACGAATTTAAGTAGATTTTCATTCAGCATACAGTGAAATATCAACAATCACTAACACATACGTTGAGTTTAGATGAAATTCGACATAGGCAAGTGCCCAGTTTTTGCATTCATAACCGTCATCAGTCCTTCTAGGCAGCTGATCAATTGCTGAAGTCAACGTGTTCAGGATCAGCTAAGTCCAGCACTCGATTAGCACACGTTTTAGCTGGACAGTTATTGAAATTTTGTGGCCATGCCATCTGTTGCAATGCCCCAACACTGAATAATTCACAGAATTTAAATCTAAATTTTTTGCAGTGAGTTTTTGAGTTCAATGAACTCGGGCACATGGGAGTGCAAACAAATGCCTAATTTCAGGGGTAATGAAGACTTATGCAAATTAGGCAAAGAATATTAAAATGATTTGCTATGCAAGTTGAGCCCTTTCTGTCTACAGCATTCTAAAACTTTTGACATATCACAGGCCTTTCTGTGGGTAACCATTGCTGAGTTATCAACGCTCAAACAGGTCCGGTTTTTTTGGCCCACCCTGTAGTATCATACGGCAGCAAGACCCACACGTCCAACTGTCATATCTTTTGTTCCCATGCAATCAAACCAACAACATATCAACAACATTACAAAAGTTCAGCACCAAAAATAAATCCTACAAATACACTCAGTGAACAAGACCTTAAAAACAGCAATGCAGTTTACGATTATAAAGGCCGAAGCTGACCTTGCAGTAGTCAGAAGTGGCAACAAATTCATATGCGCCAAGACAGAGCTCCGGTCGGTCAAGACAGTCAACACGTCGTCCCGTGTGGTCAAGGTGATTAAAATATTCTGGTGGCACTGAGCATGTAAAAACGACACAACAGATTATCAACTCACTAATAACAATGCACTAAGCGCCTTAACACACATAGTTCAGTTTTATTTAACCGATCTACTTATCATAACCTACCACGCCCATTCAGAGCCACAGTGCGGGCTCAGGAAAAACACTCACGAGGCCGTCATGGCCCTTAAACAGGTGGTGTCTTGGAAGGAAACTTTTTTGAACTTTGCTAGAACTGACAATGGCACATCCTGATGTACCTTTTATCATGCCATTCCTGTTGAAAACTAACGTTCAGTGTTTTACTGCCCAAATCTAGCTTGAAAAAGAATCGGTCAGAACAGGCAGGGTTAGTGCCACAATATTGATGTTAATATTTAGATTTAGGCAGATGGCCTACTTCCTGCTGCCCAACTAACAGCACTAAAGGCAATTATGCAGTTTAAGAAGAAAAAAACTGCACATGCCCATCACGTTCTGACAAATGATTACAGACAATACACACAAAGCTAGAATTGCAACAGCATAACTCTCTGTTTATCAAGCAACAGTATTTAGAAGCATGTGTATAAACCAAATAGAACAGATGTGAAACTATGTGATTCTCACAAAATCATAAAAGTAACTAAAAAATTTTGCCATAAATGCAACATTTTAGAAAATGCCAACAATACAAAGACACAAATGACTATGCTGACAAATACAGAAACCTAATACACCTCTGTGGCATTGCTTTCTATGTTCTTTAAATCCAAAAAAGAAGTTTCTTTATAGTGAATCGTGACATGAGTTAATAACATACCTTCCGTAGTGCATGTACAGAAGCTACACTGGAATTTGCGTCCACCATCGATAAACACCATAAATGGACACATGTAGGCTTTGCACCGGTTACAGCGGACTGGACCCATCTGACCAAGGTCCACCACCGGCAACGGCATCTGCAAAGAGTCACATTCATTTATACTACCAATAACACGTCCAGCTTTTAATTATCTAACAAAATGTTTTACAGTTGCATCATCTTAGTTACCCTATCTTAGGCCAGACTTCAGTTTAAACTTCTTGGAATTAAAGAAATAGCGGACTTT
>Ga0209671_1004302_pt1 | contig 14058 bp, 10 predicted proteins | sample WorMetHERISLAND2_2_FD_187401 | JGI IMG/M metagenome (GOLD analysis project Ga0209671, IMG submission 187401) | Marine gutless worms symbiont microbial communities from Max Planck institute for Marine Microbiology, Germany - Olavius geniculatus... | ecosystem: Host-associated > Annelida >... | reverse complement strand
AGTTTATTTTGTTTTAGTTTTTTTATGTCGTTTCATTTCAGTTTAGTTTAATTCAGCTCTGTCGCTTACACTACCTTGTAAAATGCAGAAGTCGTATTTTGACCAATGACAACAATTTTCGTATTTTCGTTAAGACGGCGGTCTCAAACCTCAAAACTGCACAGTTTGACTACCTCCTATAATTCTACTGATTACAGACTTTCAACCGATTTCTAATCAGAATCGCGTCATTTGCACTGAACGTTATGGCCGAGCCCATATTCCACTACTTCGGTTGTTCGTGGACTTACGTACAACATTTTGTGCAATGAATCCACAACAAATCGAATTAAATGGGGTCTGAGCTTTACGACGCACCGTAATGACTTCACGACGTAATCGCGTTAATTGTTTTTACCTGGATATAAATACAAAGTTAAAAAAGTAAAAAAAATTATAGGATAATTTAAGAAATTCGATTTCGTTTGCAAACAGTGCTGAAAGTCTACTTATGTTGTAGGACAACTGTGTAGCTAGATTCGTTCGTTGTAATTTGACTGAGTTGCGGTCGAAGACAAAGTAAACCTTTTTGTCCGAGACACAGCGTAGAACACAGTTGCGATACTGGCTAAAGAAGCTGCATGCTTGCGCCTGTGGTCCTCCTGATTTTTCTCTCTCGGAACTTCGTCAATAATAAGGTGAGTTAAGCCTACATTTTTGTAGAATTAGTTGATTGCAAACGTGTAAAGACGAACAAACGAACAAAATGTGTAACGCGACCTATACGTAACAAGAGCTGAGCTTACTAAACAAAAATACGTTTTTGACATGCAGTTTCGATTTTTGACTCTTCGGGACGTGCATTCTCTTTCATACAGATTTGATTTTTTTACTCTAATATTTTGTAGATCAACCACGTATTATTAGGTTTTATATCAGTTTTAACTTGTAAACTACTGGTCATTCTGTAAATGATTATTTTTAATTATTTAATTACTGATATTCATTTAGTCGTGTTATTTGCAGCTGGTTTTCTATCGGTGGGCACAGGTTAGATCGATAACGCGGCGATGTACGGCGTTCTGCTCGATTCGGTATTCGAAGTGATGCGAGATCAGTTTGACGCTGAACAGTGGGCTGAGATACAGCGGCTGGCCAGCTGTCACTGCAAGACAGTGACGTCATAGAGCACTACGGTTATAAATATCATTAGATACAGCGCCTGGCTAGCTATAAGTGTGACAATGACATCAATGAGTTTCAGTCTTATAGTGATACGCTGATACCTCGTCTGACGTCGGCTGCACAAGCGGTCACTGGCATCTCACCTGAACAAGTGCGTGTGACGTCATTTCATTTCACTTATTTGCAGACGAATATGACATCAGCAATTATGCGGGTTATTACCGACCGTCCCTAAAAACCATCGTTTCAAAAGTTTTATCTGGCCCCTCAGGAAACGGTGCAATTTTTGTTTGCTTTCAGTTTTTTTGACAAAAGATAATATTATGTTTGCGCTATTATATGATAGCATGAAGGCGATTACGATTATAATAATGTGCGCGTGTGTTAGTTGATGGAGATGTTTGGCGAACATTTTGTCGCGTATGTCGCAAGAAGACTCGACGACCATGATGCTCTGCTGTCAGTGCTCGGACGTCACCTAAGAGATTTTCTCAACGGACTTGACAATCTTCACGAACGGCTGCCTTGTGCCTGTTTTTTTTTATCAGTCGTTGTGGATTATCTTCCAGTACTACACTCTCTGTTCCTGTTTTTTTTTATCATTGTCGTCGTTGTCGTCATCGTATTTAACATCGTTTCACAATATTGTTTATCTTTTTCATTAAATATTATTTTGTCATCTCGCCTGTTGACAATCTTCACGATTACCTGCGTTTCACCTATCCCCGCATGCGTGCGCCTTCGTTCTTCTGCCAGTCAGAGACGCCCAACGGACTTCTGCCGAACTAACTTTTCCATGCATCGTTAATCATCGTAATCTGATTTCTACTGCGTCTTTCGTCTATCTTTCTCTGTAAAGACTGGTTTCGGTCTTTAAAAAAGTGCAAACTTTGAGATAGGGGAACTCTCAACGGACTTCTACTGCGCTATCGCAGTCGACGTCGTGGCTTTGTGCCGTACGTTATCGGTCAAATACGCGAAGTTGCTAGACTTTACTACGACACCGCGATCACAGTTTTATGCGCCGTGTCTTTGGTTTTTGTTGCAACGTTTATGTATATAAACGTATTTGTTGTTCACTACGACACCACGATTACCGTACAGGTGCTTAGCGCCGATGGATCAGAACCACCGCCGGTTACAACTGAAGAAATCGGGGACGAAAAAAATGAAAACGGAAGTCAGCAAGACCGTGAGTTACTTACTGATCTCTGTCGTCGTCATGGTCATCGTAGTATAATAACTCGTAACTTGTCAATTATTTTTTAGGGTTGTTGGCACATCCATGAGACATTTTTACGAGTTTCTGCTCTTTGTCATCTAAAATTGTTTTCTGTTTAATACAGCGTCTAGTGCCTCCTATTTTTATGCTCTTTAAATTAAGCTTTTCTTATTAGTGGTAATAGTAAAAAGACAAACTTAGTGAGGCATAATTTTATCTTTATTTATATGTCACGCATTTTCTTCATTCAGGGTTGTTTTACCTTCAGGGTAGGCAAAGTCAAAATTAGCGGGCAAACGGAGAAGCAGCAGCTAGAAAGTCGTTTAACGTGAATAGGCCTAGTGGTAACAAGAAAGTCATCATTGTCAGCTTCAAGCTGGCAATTATGACTTTCGAATGCCAGCGGTGCGGGGTATGTATCCTCGTTTAATCGTCGGTCAACAGGTATCAGGATAGGATTATTTTTATGCCTGTTTCTTCATTTTTGTCTAGCTAAGCCTATTTATTCATTTATGTTAGTCATTATCAACTAGAGTCAGCTTGAAAGGACACCCATTTAGAGTTGCTGGAAAGATTTTTTGCTGTTTTACAGAACTGTCACAATGTCATCGTTTTTACACGGAGTTTTAAACTGGTATTTTTTTACATTTGCTCTGGTTTAATCGTCGGTCAACAGGTGTCAGGAGCAGCGGCTGTGGACACTCGTCGTACCGCAGCTGGAGCTTGTCCAGCGTCGCCCGGCGGAACTCGGCGAAGTCAGGAGGACCACTGGCTAGTGCACGGAGCAGCTTTGACATCGAGCTGCCGACTTGGTGCATGGCAGTCATTGTCATCCACGTCATCATCATCATTATCGTCGTCGTCGTTGTCGTTGTCGTGGTCATCAGATCTAGCGACTAGCCAGCTCTTTTCCGTGACAGTAAAGCGAATGAGTTCCTGTGTTATCATCATCATCATCATCGTCGTCATGACATCAAAAGCCCAATCTTCTCCGTTTGCACGTAATTCTACTTCGCCCAGTGTCATCCTAAGACGAGGAACAGTCTCGGCAATGACAGTGACGTCACGCATCGTCATGATCGTCAACGCGGAAGAAATGTGTGCAGTGAACAGACTTGGTGCATGGCTGCGCAATCAACACGTTCGCAGCAAACACGAACTGACAGGACCCGCTTGTTTCGCTCCGCACTTCACTCAGGACCCGCTTGTTCGGCTGCCAGCACGCACCTCTGAGGAGGATTTTGTCCTCTAAGCGCCATATAGATGAATTTACGTACATTTGGTTTGATCTAAAATCGAATCTAGCGTCTAACTGACAACGAGAAAAGAAGACGTCGGCGCCAAGATCCGACATAATATGCGGCCGTCCTCAACATCTGCTGACTTTCATCAAACTAACATGCTGGGTGAGCCAGAAAGCGGATTATTTTTTGGCATTGATAACTTTAAGCGACCGTCAGTGGAAAAAAGACGTGTGGTAAGTCAAAAGTTTTAATATTTTGCCCAGAAAAAATGTAGAGCATGCTTATCAGTACGTTTAAATATCCTATGTCTAATAAGCTGCGCATAAATTTTCACCACTTCTGAAATTATGCCGAGTTTGACAGTGACGCACGAATTTAACTCAATTTTTATTCGGCATATAGTGAAATAAATTAGACACCCGAATTTAGTCCAAATAAAATTCAACATAATAACTAACCTTGTGCCTTGATGACTAGCAGTAGTCTTTTTGGCGGCTAATCCATTGTTCGATTTAGGCCTAATGTGTTTAGGATCAGCTGAGGCCACACGTTTCAGCTGGGCAGTTACTAAAATTTAATGATGATGTGTTATCTGCTACAATTATGCCCTTACACTGAGTAATCCATAGAATTCACGTTCGGACTCTTTGGCAGCCAATTTTCTACTTTAATAAACTCAGGCACGTGAAAGCGAAGGCAAAAAACGTCACAGATAACGTCTTGCATTTGCAAACATGTTTAAACTACTATATATTAAAATTAACAGTTTGTAGCCAATCTTTCTCTGCGCAATTTGTGCTTTAAAATGATGATATTTTACTTATGATGAATGAAGATTGAGTTAAATCGATGCGTTACTGTCAAATTCGACGTAACTTCAGGGGTGGTGAAGATTTATGCAAATTAGGCAAAGAATATTTAAAAGCACTGGTATGCAAGTTATACATTTTGTTTTCTGGACAAAATGCCGAAACTTTTGACATACAACACGCCTTTCTATCACTAACCATCGCCGAGTTATCAACGTTCAAATATAGTCCTGTTTTTTGGCCTACCTTGTATAGCCCCTAACGAGAATTTTGGCACTAAATTTCTGTAACCTGCTGCCTACTATCCTGGCAGAATGCAAATTACGATATATCATTTTCCTGGGTTTTTATAATAATTGGTGATCTTAACTTTTGACTTTTTAAATTGAAAACTTGCCCACGTGTTTTGCGAACTTTCTAGACTTTTTTACTCTTTTTTTGCTTTTAAGTTAGGAGCATATAGTAATTGGGCAATGTAGCCTGCACTGTAGCATGCATAGGACGGCCGCATACTAAGGTAATTATATCTTTACTTTGTTATTATTATACGGAAATTTAGTTTTGTAGTTAAGGTAAGATTCATATTGATTTTTTATGGAAGTATTTCGGGTGTGTTGGGTTGGGTCGTCAGACTCCTGATCAAGAGGTCGCGGGTTCGACTCTCAGCCATTACACTGTCATATATCTACTTTGGACAAATTGTATGTGCCGTTTATATCGGGTAGTGTAACTTGGTACCGGGCAGAGGGTGGTAATGGTCTGCGCCGGAAAAAGGTAACCTCAAGCCTGGCAACAAGTAACAGCTAGGCAGCCTACGGGCGGGTTAATAATAATATTGTCGGAGTTGGGCATGGGTCGGATTCGTCTAAGGGCCAGGACGGGTTGGGTCTAAGTTTTCCTTTGCTAACTGGGTTAGGTAAGGTCTGATAGACTCCAGGGCCGGACTGGGTCAGACTAAGCATGTCATGCCAACAAAATGTAGGCCTACGTTTGCTGAGTTTCAGTCATGGTTTGATTGAGATGCAGTATTTTACATTTCTGTTGTGGGTCACGTCTTGCAGAACACCGGATGGTACGTTTAAGCTTTTCGAACCGCAGTTATGGTTCGAAACAGGTCGGGTCGGGTCGGGTCGGCTACCTTTTTTCTGGATCGGGTCTGGAAATAGTGGCCCATGGCCAACTCGGATGACTGTCACTTTCGTAATGAGCGAGTGTCGGCTGTAACGGCCGAAATGCTTATTACTAATGCTTGTGGACCGTTTATGCAGAAAATGGCGCTGAGGAAGTTGCCAGGCGCTCGTGTTCTGATGGCGACAAAGTGGTCGAACTATGTCCCTTTGCAATGAAAGTTGACGCTCACGAGGACCTAGCAGCCAGTAGCCGTTCACGCGCGCCAGGGATCGCCCGGTCGATGTTTGGAGATGGCAAAAACGCGGAAGTCTTGGACCTGGTCTCGCCACCCAAACCGTGCCTCTACGCTGGAGCTGGTGAAAGTCCCGGAGATGTGCTGACCGATGACGTCACGTGACCCCAATGGTCAAAGTCGTGAGTCCTGACCCCTAAGATTTTTGAGGCTATATATCTGCGTAAATGTGCAAGATAGATGCGTGGTCACAATTGGCCACTTATAGGAAAACCGTTGGTGGCGAGTTGGTTGTGTGATTGATGACGTCACATGATTCCAAAAGGTCAAAATCGTGACTCCGAGATATTGAAATTTTATATCTCGTCACCATGCAAGATAGGCATATGGTTATAATTGACTACCTATAAGAAACCGCATGTTGAGAGTCCAACAGTCACGTGAGCGATGGCGTCACGTGTTCCCAAAAGCGCGAGGTCTTAAGTTCAAAATCAAATGAGGTTTTATATTTCCCTAAACTAACCATCCAAATCAGACTTGTAGCTAAAGCTACATGATCTAAAAAGTCAAACTGGTCAAAAAAACTGGCCAAAAAACATCCTGGAGATGTGCTGACGGATGTCATTCTGAAGTTGACCTTCAACAACACGGCTTACGTCGAACAACTCTGCACTGACGCTGAAGCAGCCGCCCTTCTGCCGGACAGCCTGTCTGCATGTCGAAATAGTCCATCTGTCCTCGTGCGTTTAGACATTTTTAACGACTTGTTACAGTTATGCCTCTTCACTGACTAATGTGTTTATGTAAGGGTGTTACAAAGCTGTTTGTCAAGAAATAGTCCATCTGGATTCATGTACATGCATAGATCGTACAAGAAAGTTTCAGACATGTCCGGAAAGTTTGCTTAAATCAGTTCAATTTGATCAAGTGTTTTATAACTGAACATGAAGATATTGTGCATCAGACGGTTAAATTTCGATCAGCCCATTGCACAGTGTTCACGGAAATAGTCCATCTGAATTGGGCAGTTTTTTTGTCGAATAACTTCAATAGTTCCTTTCTGCTAGACTACTGCTTATGTCTCGGGTAGTATTTGATATGGGTAGTATTTGGTAATGTTCTTGTCTGATACTTAAACGCGTTGGATCGTCTGCCGGACAGACTGACATCATTCGACGCAGACCTTTTCCTGGAACTCTTTCCATTTCACGTCCTTTTTGACCACCACTCCACTATCATCAGCATCGGCTCCGGCCTCCAGGCAGCCTTCCAGTACACTGACGTCATAGGGATCCCCATGCCTGAAGTATTTTCACTGATGCGTCCGCTGATGGATTTCTCCCTGAACAATGTAATTTGTATTCTATATTTTTATTTCGCACTTTCTTTTCTTTAGCATATGCAGCGAATGAAGGCGGTGCAGCCAATCTCTGCCGGAAGGAATCGGAAGCATGCGATGTGTGTAGCCAGAGGATTGCCTTGGACCTGTTCACTGGACAGTCGATAGCCTACAGTGTGCATGGCATAGACTGAGTGAGTGTGTCCACGAATGAGCAGCGGGCTGTCGGCATAAACCCACTGGTAGAGACTGGCTGCACGTCTGTCTCCCGGTGCCTGAGTGAAAACAGTTGAGAAGACAGCACCCAAGTCAGGGTAATGTAATCGTAATAATTATATAGTTGAGCTGTTATGTTGTCTGTCTGTCTGTCTATCTGTTTGTCTAATGCACAGGTTGCAAATTATACTCGTATACTTACATGGACAGCTTTGTGGTCTAAACACTAACTTTGACATAAGTTTTCATCCATTTCTTTTTCTTACATGTCTTTCGCATCTGTTTTTCTTTTATGTTTAGTTGATTTTTGGTTTGCTAATTTTGTCTGTAGTTCTATAGCAGTGGAATGTTTTGCTGGTAGTCTATCTCGTCGTATTCTTGACATTTTATGTTCAAACCAACGCATTCTATCTTCTCGACTAGAGTCGTTAACAGCGAAGTTGTAAGCAAATTGTTTCTAAAATAAGATTTCTTATCATTGTCTTTAAATGTTGTCGTTACAACAGTGTTTTGCACACACTGAGCTACGTTGCGAAAAACTTGTGACAGATTTTGACGTACACAAACAACGTGTTCGAGCTGATGCTGAAGCCGATGACGTCATCATGGGTGACGTCATCGGACAATGAGTCGGACTTCGCCACCAAGCGAGCATCACAGGATCCAGTTGTTAGTAGCGCACTGATGTTGCGAGGTCAAATGATGCTCGTCGGTGAATGGGACCTAATCATCTTCCTCTGCACCCCAGTGTACGATTTCATTTTCATTTTTATGACTGTATAGACATTGTGTTCTACAAAATATGATAAACAGTTATAGAGCACCAAGCCCAAGCCAGCTGAGTTAGTTTAACTGGCCGCACTTTGCTTTTACGACACGGGCTGATTAGTGATCCGTGAGTTTTTGTCTGCCAGATGAAAAAAATAAAACAAAACTGAAAAGGACAAAAATATATTAATTATGGGCACTATAGGAGGCTTGCTGTTTTTGCAATTTTTGTCAAACATTTTTCGTTGGGAAAAAAATTAATCACAATATTTTGCTCAATTATTTATTGTTCCATTACGGGGAGGGCAGCCTTTGACACGGTGACACCCCATAGGCTTAGGCCGCCATGTGGGCCCATAAGCCTATCCCAGAAAATTTCCAGCCAGTACTGGGTACTGAAAGTCACGGCGGGAATAGCAAAGAGCACAAGAGCACCGTCACGCTTTAGAGCCAAACGGGGCAAAGGAAGATACAGCACTCCTGTGATCTCACACCATACAAGCTGAGTTATTGCCTATTGTGTCTCGTAATAGAATAACGTTTTTGTAAAAAGCTAGCAGCAGTAAGTACAGTGTATACGTGTGATGTGGTTCGTGTGTGTTGCAGTATAAAGTCCCTGGAGGAACTGCTTGCCAATCATCTGTACATTAATGACCTCAGTATGCACGACTGCAGCCGCGACATGCTGCTGGCTAGCGTGCAGCAATCAGCCGAACTCCAGCAGTCGCTACAACAGGTGCGCTGATTTGCATATTATGCCACGCCTACAACCCCTATTCGGCCAGAAAACTATGCCGATATTTTGTAGACAAGAAGCGTCGCCGTCGGTCATAACAGTGTTGTACTTCAGTACCGCAGTGCTGTGACGTTACGAAAGTGCTGTATCTAGAAATAGGTCTAAGCATGATGCAGTTTTCAGGACCATTGTCTTGGTCTTGAGGCGCCAAGAGAACAAAATAGTCCTGGTTTTGACGACAACGTCTTGACATTTTCAATATTTTTTGTTGATTATAGCCGATATTTTTGCACTTGCAGTGTACCTAAACCCGAACAAATTTCTTTAATAATTATCAGTCAATAATTGCATAGAAAAACTTACAGAAACTGGCCAACGGAAATTATACAGTTAATAGTTGAACTAAGAGGAATATGATATACAAATGCCGTCAAAAAACGCGTGCTAGAACAGTAATGTTTTAAGATTTTGTTTGAAAGAAGCCGCGGTGTTAAGGCGCAAACAAACAAAACTGTTTTTTGGACCGTCATTATAGACGAAAATATATATTTGTGTAAAGCATTTTTCGTGTAAAGAGCATTTTACTGAAGGAAATTTTGTTTACACGAGACAGGTTTTAGTCTATGGCACACGGTTAACGGAAACCGTATTCGCTAACATTGGCTTTAGACAAATTTCGCAGCAGCCGTGGCAAACTGTTCCAGGCAGCTGGTTTGACTCGTTCGCTAAATTTTAGTCGAGTTTTTCGTGTATTGACGTCCGCAGCTGGCGGAACGGAGTCACGACAGATCATGAACTACACTGGTAGTTCTGGTAACGATGTCAGTGAGATAAGACGATGCCGCGGAGTTTTTAGCAAAAGCCAATGTAGTCCTAACAATGTGCTTGTCACACAGTCGTACGGAATAAGATGGGAAAAACAGTTTGGCTGCTGCGTTTTAAGCATGTGGTGCAATGAAGAATATTGGCATTGCAATAATGTAGTCTAGTTTGCTCAGTAAGAATGCCGAAGTAAGAGCGTCTAACCCAACAAGACGTCGAATCTGATTTAGAAGTTTGATGTGATGAATGACGACTGTGCACGGCTGCAGTAGCTGCTATCCGCATGTCACCGAACCGCCGTCGTTTTGCTACTACTTGGAATGCCGTTGCATTGTCGGCTCAGGGTCGAGTAAAGTCACGCCAAAGTCGCGTCCGTAGCGTTGAAAACGACGCCGTCTTTTGTTTAACCTTCATACTTGCTTTGCATCGTGAACCATTTTGCACACTGTTATTCCGAGACTTCCTGTGCTGTTATTCCGAATAAATGTACGAATTAAGTGACTACTGATTTCGTATTTTTCAGGAAAGGAAATGACGAGTATAGCCGTGGACGTAGAGCCTAAATGTTGCAGGAAAAGGCGAAGAGCACGCGACTGCAGGAGAGCGTGAAACAACTAAACGACGAAAAGGCCCGAACCGAGTCGTTGCTCTATCAGATGATACCGAAGTCTGTGGCGGACAGACTTCGCGAGGGAGAGTCGCACTCTGACACCTGCCAGGGGAGTGTTGTATACACGTACGCTAGCCACAGACTCCCCCCATAAAAGTAAGCCCCTAAATTATTGTCATGATTGCATCAGATGTTTCCAAAATTCTTTCGTCGATATACTTAGCAATAAATTGGCGCTAATAATAAAGACACAACAATCGAAATACGTGGCTACATTACCTTGTGAAATTTAGTCAGTTTTAGTATATGTGTGAGTTACACGGTTACTTTCAGTATGTTTCAAAGCTAACTAAATTTCACAATGCTTTTCGGCTGTGATGGTTACTGTATTTTTTGAGTTTATCACTGCTATGGTTAGTTAAAGAATTCTACAAATTGACTACTGTAAATTGACTTACGGTGAAGTAAGAAATGTCTGAAAAACAGGGGCTTACTTTTATGAGGGCCATTTCAAAAATTTCTGGCCTCTACGTATTGAACAACAATACTTTCCACAATCTATGCATTAGTGAAACGTGCATTCTTTATTAACTCATATGAGTTTGCTGCGGATATGACCTTATTGTAATTATTAACGTTACAGAGCATCAGATAGAAACAATTTGGAGTGCTATTACAAACAATAAAAAACCAGGCTCGCTGTTGTGTGACAATTTTTCAATCTGTAGCTAAATTTGCAAAAGTGGGGCCCCGTGGCATTTGATTTTGTGTAAACCCTGACAAATACGCTCATGAATTTCTAATTTAAATCGGTGAATATAAAATAAGCCTAAATCTGCGCTGATCGCTAATAAGAACATTTCAGTTAACTACGATGTTACGTCAATATTTGACATATTAGTAAAACCTTATTAAACACTTAACAATAATAATGTCAGCTGCTGTGTTGCTGAAACGCAGCAAAAGCTAACCAAAACTTGAATTATTATTATTATTATGCACGGGAGCCCGGAAGCAAGCCCCACTTGCCCTCCACTAAATTCCGCATGGCAGTTTAGTCTAAAATGTCTACAATTACTCATTCGGTTGTTCGTGACCATGACTTTGTCATGTAGCCTACATACAGTAATGACCCGAGCCCCAGTGACTTTTATCTGTTTTGAAATCTGAAATTTCATCACGGTGGTGTCCGCTATCCACGATGATGAATGACATGAGGCTGTTTGCGTTGACGCTGTGAATCGTCTCTATTTAATGCCGTGTGACGTCATAAATTACGATGACGTCATATCCGCAGCAGACTCGCATGAACCCGTAAAGAATGTACGTTTCACTGATGTATAGATTGTGGAAATATTTGTGTCTAATATGTCAAGGCAGGAAACTTTTGGAATGGCCCTCGTATGTAATTATGTATACCACCTGTATACTGATATCGGGATAGCTAACGCATAACCGTACTATATCATTACAACCGGACTCTTTGCCGGAGTGTTTTAAGCAGATAACTAAGCGCCTGGAACTCGACGCACAGAGTTTGGGCTTTAATCGGTTAATTTCTGTATGAAGAATAAAAATGTACTAGGTAATAGAAGTTTGGAGACAGTTAATCTATGCTTGTCAGATATCGCGAAAAAATACTGCAATAGCGTACGAGTTTCCTAGGCTATTTTGGTATTTTTGCGATATCTGACGAGCATTATTTAATATCCATTTTTTGTCATAAAACGCATTGTTGAAAAACGTTTGGTAAAAATACGTCAAAAATTGTCAAAGCATATAAACCTATCCCATATCGTACAAAGAGCAGCACGGACGGACATACTGACAGACGATTCGAAAGCAGTATGCCTCAGCCGCTGGCTGTTGACGTCTGCAGAATTACACATTAGATAACAATGAGACGCTTTCGTTTTTGCTGGCACATTTTGTAAAACAAGTAATAATAATTATTGTTTACTGAACACGCCACATGGCAAAAACAATACTTATAGTCACACAGGTGACGTGCCTGATCGACGGAAAAACCGCTGACTGTTGCTGATGACAACTTACCTTGTCACTGTCGGTAGAACATCGGCCACAGAGCGCTTTCTCCATCCAGCTTTGTCCTGTCCTTCTGCCTCCATTTTTCTTCCGCTGCATCTGTTTTCAGATGTCCTTTTCACGTGTTCTGTGGTCATGATCTTTTTCTTTCGCTGCGACGTTGAGATGTCCAATGCTTGCCTTCACCAAAACTTGTGACTTTATTGAAACTTTCTTCTTCATCGAATACTTTTTTCTTGAAAACTTTAGGTGAAGTCTAAGAACTGTTGCTATGGTTTGTTTCGATTGTTCAACGCAGCTAGTGAGGTGACTGCTATAGTTAGCGAAGAACTGTGTTTGTTTGCACTCGGCGCCAGGTGTTCGACAGCGTAACAATTATGTTCAGTGACATCGTCGGCTTCACAACCATCTGTAGCCTCACCTTCGTGGAATCTCGCTCATCTACACAGCAGTAATTTACATGTAGTCACACATTGGAGTTTCCTGCAATATCTCAGTTATTGACATATTGCGGTTCACTACAATATCTCACCTGGTGACACGTTGGGGTTTACAACGATCTGTAGCCTCATCAGTCCGATGTCGATGACACACTGGGGTTCGGTACAATGTCTCACCAAGTGACGTGATGGGGTTTGCAGCGATAGCTCACCTAGTAACGTTACTTGGTGACACGTTGGGATTCACAACGATCTGTAGCCTCATCAGCTCGCTGTCGCAGTGATCTAGCCACATAGTGGATTCACTAGCGTATTTCATCTAGTAACGTTGTGGGGTTGAGTACAGTGCTTCACCTAGTGACAAACTGGGGTTCACTACAACACCTCAGCTGGTGACGTGTTAGGGTTCACAACGATCTGTAGCCTGATCAGTCCGATGTCTGTGGCCGCGCTGCTCAATTCGGTCTACACGAAGTTCGACGTCATCAGCGAACAGCATGACGTCTACAAAGTTTGCTTCAATCACTAGAATCCATGCTGTTGTAAAGGAGTTGTAAAGGTAAGATAAATGGGGCCGTGCCCCTCCAGGGTGATCAAATATCTCCCTCTCACTCGAGACCCTTCAGAGCTTAGGTGGATAAATCCGTGACACATAGCCAGTGTGACGCCAGACATTGGGGTTATCTTTTTAGAATTAGCAGAAGAAGCCAGATCATCACCAGAATGTAACACTTTTCTTGGGCTACATCCAATCCTTTTAAGAATTCGACAAAAGCAGTTTATAGCTTGTTGGGCTATTTTGGACACAAACCGACACTCTCGAAAACATAACCGTCGTGGCAGAAGTAACTAATATAAATGTAAATGCAAATATAACCTGAAAAAATGTGTCCGCGCAGTGCTGACATATTGTGCGGCCGTCCGCTTACAGCTGCGCAACCATAACGTTAAACTTACTCTAACTTTTTGTGACTTTTTGAACTGATAATTGGCACGGCAGTTGCTCTTAAATTTGAAAAAAAAAACGTTCAGACTGATTTGACTCTTCCGTGAGCGGCTTTTAGGTGTCGAGTATCCGGTATCGGCAGACATACTGTGACGGACGGACAGACAGAAAGACGAGCGGGCGAGACCAGTATCTCGTCGTATTTGGACAGCCGCACAAATAAAATGTAATAAAGCTGTGAAGCCGACTGTTATGAAATGGAGAAGTTGTTGTGTGATTGACAGGTGGAGACGATCGGTGACGCGTACATGGTGGTCTCGGGTGCGCCGACAG
>Ga0209671_1004301_pt1 | contig 14060 bp, 9 predicted proteins | sample WorMetHERISLAND2_2_FD_187401 | JGI IMG/M metagenome (GOLD analysis project Ga0209671, IMG submission 187401) | Marine gutless worms symbiont microbial communities from Max Planck institute for Marine Microbiology, Germany - Olavius geniculatus... | ecosystem: Host-associated > Annelida >... | reverse complement strand
AGTCGTAAATAACCAACGAGAATATCGGACGCAGCTTTCGCAAATTTATCTCACAATAAAAACGCCTTGCCAGGGGAGACGCGCAACAACCTATTACGTCTATACAGTTCCTGTTACAGTATTAACCTTCAAGGTCATTCAAGGTCAATGATTTCTATTTCGTCTAAAACGGCGTATGCCACTTCAGATTAGTGATTAGTAGTAGGCCCTAACCAGGCCCGTCGAGAGCCACAGTGGGGCCAGGGGAAACATTCTCGCAGGGCCCCCAAACATTTACACTGGGCCCCTGTGGAAGGAAAATTTTTGACTTTTTCTTTTCTTTACATTCTGGCGTACTTTATATTTCTGGCCGACGGTGGGGCCCCCAAACGTCGCGGGGCCCGAGGTAGCTAACCCCTCTTTCCTCACCCTCTCGACGGGCCTGACCCTAACCTTGACTTTATCTCTCACCGTTTCCGAGATATGACCAGTATTCCATTGAATTTCCTACCTTTTTTTATTCAACCCCCAATTTAAAAAATTGTTCCCCTTGCACCAGATCGCTGAAATTTTGCATGCGGACGTTTATGGCATGTGGCTAGCCCTAATTATTTGTGTAAAAAGTTTACCCCTACGGCTTAATACTTAGCCACAATACATCCGGTACAGACAACGACAACGACGACGACAGACGAACAGACGGACAGACGGACAGACGACAACCATGCCAATAGCTCGACCGTTATTTAAGTATGGTCGGCTAATAAAAAGCAGGCAAAAACGCGGATAATGTATAACTCTATTTAAAAACCTACACCGTGTCCCAAAATTGGCGGCACCCCTGTTTCAAACACGCCTAATTCAGTTTGTAGTTCACGGATTTCAACGAAAATATCGTACACTCTACTATCTTGACATTAGTTACGGTTACACCCATTATGACATATGCATCTTACCGTGTGTGCTCAGTGTAACGTCATTATTACGTCAGAGTTTGTTTACATTACGATTTCTATGCATTGTTATTCACAAAGGGATCAAGCAGCAGTGTACTCGTCTTAGACTGAGCTTGCGTCGAGGCCAAAGGTGGTCATTTTAAGCTAAAACTTTCAAGACAAGTTCAGAATGATTGTCTAAATGACTGATTAAAATTTTGTAAAAATTTGTCAGGTATTAACGATTTTACACTAACTTATCTGTAAAGGTGCCGTTAATTTTGGGACACGGTGTATATATTCAACACGCTAAAAAGTGCAGTTTGCATCAGTTATACCATGAAGAGATCACGCCATTTCTGAACCTGCTCGACGGTAAAACCAGTTTGGTGAGCTATCAGCCTGTTCTCTTTTGCACGCTGTCTTGATGCGTTTGATCCCATGACAACCCTGCAGAACGTCTTTTAATGTAGACTAACAGCTTGCAGTCTAACTTGGCGACTGTTTTATGCTTCTGGCGGCTAATTTGCCTCTTCACTCCATCCTACAGATCACATCAAACACACGGATGCATGCATGCGAACGTACGTCACAAGATTGGCCTATACACCGATACACTACATGTAGGCACGGGGCCAATAGTACTTCGCTGTTTGCATTTGTCATTTTGCAGTCGTCGCTTGAGCCCCGAGACGCGCCTGAACCGGCACGAATCATGCTGTCGGTTCATGGTAAAACACGCGATGTCGAGTAAAACGGTTAAAGGCGCTTGCAGAGCGAAGGAAATAGCAGAACTGTTGATACGCATATCATTTCATCCCAGTTCCGTCGCTTAGCTGTGAGCCCCCTATGACTTCGCAAAACTTCCTAGAAAGTTACAGACAGTGATCGACTGATGGTGCACAGATGACTGCAAAACAGAAATTAAGATAGTGCTTCACTTAGTTTACTCAGTTTCAAGTTTGCTGTATGCTTGCAGCATTACTCACCTATACATAATAATAGGTTATGCGGTTTCGCAGCCGCTCTTAACACAGGCTTATGGGTGACGTGCATGAGCGATACGAGACGTGACGTCACGCGTAGCCAAGCAACGCTGCATCAGCAACAAAGAGTCACAGACACGATCTTCGCTATGCCAGCGGTTCCCTTATACACCCCTTTAACGCAATAATAAGGAAAATTTTAAAGTAATCCAGAATCCAGGATTCCTGCCGGATCACGCCCAAAATTGAATCACTGCAGGTAGTTTATGCCATACCCGACATACCCTCAAAATTTCAGAAAGATCCGTCCATAACTTTTTGAGTTATCTTGCTAACAGAAAAAACAAACAAACAGACAAACAAAAACCGGCAAAAACATTACCTCCTTGGCGGAGGTAATTAATTGCCCATTTACCAGAGATGTGGTCTCGGTCGAGACGTCTCGGTCCCGAGACGGTCTCGAAACGTACTAACGTCTCGTCTCGGTCTCGTCTCGGTCTCGGAGCAATAGGTCTCGTCTCGGGTCTCGGGCCATTGCGTCTCGTCGAGACGTTTTGTGCAGGCGCGCGCCGTGCATACTGTAGCTGCAGTTAGAGCGATACCAACCAGCGTGACATTTTGTGGCTTAGACATATTCGTTTACAGTGTTTTTACTCTTTCGTTTACTTGTTTATCATAAAGCAGAAATATGTCATGTCAGTCTTTTTTCGTCATAAAATAGTCGCAATGAAGATAAAGTGCACGATGTCAGAATGAATACTATCAGCCAAATGTAGACGACGTATATAATGCTATAATCAGCTGTACTAATTTTAGTTGCTTGCAGATTGCGATAAACATAATGGCTCATGTCTACATCACTGCAGTTGCATTTCTTTATGGTGCACGCCTTTAATTATGCAGTAATAATTGTCAAAATAAATTGCAAAAACCCACAATATCACAAATAAAAGAGCTTACCATGGTGCGAGTTAATTAATCCAGTGTGTTTCACCATACGTCACGGTAAATGTCTCGGCGAAACGTTGAAGCTCCCGAGTATCTCGAGAGTCTCTCGAGAGCTTCCGAGACTCTCGAGAGTCTCGGGAGCTTCAAGGTCTCGGCCAGCGTTTCGGAAGCTGCAACGTCTCGTCTCGGTCTCGGCTCAGAAGGTCTCGTGCACATCCCTGCCTTTTACACTTTTTAGACTGTCAGAAAATTTTCTTCCGAAAATATAAAATTTTGGGCTGAAATTTGTTCTTCTTTTTTTTCTTTTGATCTCGATTAGGACAGCCACGTTCAAACTTCAACAAGCTAATACAATTTTTGATTAAGCTCAAATTTGGAGAAATTTAGGGACGAAATTAACATTTTGAACGGCCATATCTCCTTTGTCGAAAATTTTCTTTTGTCGAAAAATTGCGTCGTGTTTGCCAATAACCTTTATCTGCGCTCCATGCATGAGGCCAAAACTTTGTAGTTTTTTTCTTTACATTTATCTCTGCCAAGGTGAACGTAGTGAACATCGGAGGAGATTAAGAGATGGGTCGTTCTGTTCGTCGTTCTGTGTGTGTGTACATGATGACTCATCATCATCTCCACGCGTCATACACAAGCATCAGGACGTGCCGGCAAGACGTCCTGATGCCTGCACACCTTATTGGCTGTAGTTGTAGGTGTATGTGTAGTAGTAGTAGTAGTAGTAGTTGTTGTAATGTTTAACTTCACTTGGCGGAGATATATGCACTCTTACGAGCGCTTTCTAGTTTTACTTTTGCCCGGTTTTTAACCGACCGTACTTAAGTAACGAACGAGCTATTGGCATGGTTGTCGTCGTCTGTCCGTCTGTCTGTCACGGATGTATTGTGGCTAAACGGTGCGTGATTAGGCATAGGTCCTATATAGTAGCTATAGGTTGCTATTGATCACTAAGACGCATATTGGCTTTAAAATAACATGTAATTTATTGACCTGGAATGACCTTGAAGAGTCATAACGCACAATAGTATGCCAATTGTGCGATAGTGTGGCTAAACGGTAAGTCGAAAGTGGTCAGCGATGATGCCATCAAATAGGGCGTATGACAACTTCCTATAGACTGTCAATAGTAACCGTGTCTGCATCTGCAGCAGTTTGACCGCAATTTTTACTGGAAAGTTTCAAGTTATAATAAAGTAGAATTACTATTAATCACTACATGCAATATGAAGTGGGGAAGTGGCATACGTAGCTTACGTCTTTTCAGGTGAAATGATAGGCCTAATCATCGACATTGGATGACCTTCTAGGTCACTGACAATCAGTAAGGTCGGCTATCCTAGCGGCAGCTATACTTTTTGTTGCAATTCGTCGTCGTAGATGAGCTAACTCCCTGCATGCTCCCGGCGAGGCTGCAGAGCAAGTTGCGTGTAGTATTTTACTTATTTATTGTGTTCGTGTGACTGGCGAGTGACCTCAGTTTGTAAACAATGGCTGAAGCTGGCGATGCGAACGAATGTGAGCAACATACGAACGAATCTTGCAACGATGCCAAACACGACGATGCTGACAGTTCTCGTACACAACCGTCTGACGATGCCGAACTCGACGAGATACTAGAAGGTATTCTGCATAGGTTGAAAATAACACCACACTATGTTTATAGGTATGTTTTTGCGAGGCATGAATGAGTGGACTCCGTACTCGCACTTGTCAGTGCACACGCGAGCATAGCACGCAGACGAATGAGAATTATGTGTGTAGTTTTCTGAAATGTGGTTGTTATATACTGCCATACATTTTGAATATCAAACTAAATTAGATCATGTTTGGTTGCTTGTTAAGTTCCAATGACCATTGGAGTTACAGCCGCTGTTTTCTCATTGCTGTAATAACATCTGCGTCATACTGTGTATGAACATGCGCTGTCGACTGTTTGTGTTGTTATGTTACTTTAATAGCAGGCTACAGGTAAAAAGCAGATTGCAGATGTACAGCTCTGCGGATGTTGCAACAGTTAACTTTGTAATTAAGCTGTAATTTATTAGTTTAACCATCTCCTAACCTTAACCATATCTCTAACCCTAATGTTAACCCTATCCCTAACCCTAGCCTTTACCCTGTTGTGACATTCGCAGATCCACACATCCGCCAATCCGCTTTTTACCATCATCCTCAATAGCATTGAAGCCATATGGCATGGAAAACCAAATCCTAAGCAACATTTAGTCTTTTGACAGTAGTTTTTGCCATTAAATGGTAACAAATTACTAGATGTATTGTGTTAGAAAGAACAAGCTAATATGAAAGAAGTTTCATTCGAGATAACAAAATCTTGAGCAAGCTGCTGGCATGGGACTTGTGTTGGTTTGGCTTTGGATTTACATTGCTGCAGTGCAGTTCTCTTTAGAATTGTCTGTGCAGCAGTTTTGGCAGGTTGCCGTTGTTGTTTAGTCACTGAATCACTTTGATACAATGCAACTGTGTGTAACTGTGTGCGTTTGTGAATAGATGCGTTAAAAGATTTTGAAAGACATGATTTTGCTCGGCAACTCTGTTCTGCTGCTGCATCTGCATCTTCTTCAGCTGCTGTGGAGGAAACATCTGCCAGCGAATCTTTTGTTGGTTTATTTCTTGCTTAAATTAATAAATAAACAAACGGTGTCATTTTACAGGTAAATTTGTTAATATAAATGATTTGTTTGTGGTTATTTCGCTTTTACGGGGTGATAACTTTCTGGATCTTGAAAATTTTGAAATAATACAGAATACCGGTACAACAGTTGTTAGGCATATTTTTGAAAAAAATGTGGTCAGAGAAAGCTGCCAGGTGGCACGTAAAAAGTGGAACTTACATGCTCACTTATACTTTGAATATGATACCGGTAATCTGACAGACTGATGGTGTTGGAGATGATTAGCTTTGATTGCAGTTAAGGATGATTGTGTTGAAAGTGAGCATTGTGTTTAATATGACAAGTTATCTTTGTGACTCATAACATAAATATCATAGTTTTAATACATTTCTTCAGTATAGTTATGGTGATCAGTTGACTAAAGCCTTCTCGTGTTTTTTGGGATAAATGATGTGCACATTGGTCTGCTTGTGTTTTTATCATTGCGGCAATAAATGAATTAATAGAGCTGTCGAAGCGTTAATTTTTTTAATGCATTAACAATTTAACATACTGCGTTAATTTTTTTAACACATTAATTAACGCGTTATTAATGCACCCAGGCCCGTCGAAAGGGAGAGTAAAGGAGTAAGTTACCTCGGGTCCCGCGACGTTTGGGTGCCCCGTCTGTAAAATATAGAAAGTTAAAAACACATTTTAAATGTATAATCAACAATAACTGTCGTCATAGCTAGCACAAAAATCTATTAGCCTGTCGTCAATATAATTATTTATTTACAGTAGTGATAGAACGGCAATTACAGTTTAGTTACCTGAATTCATTCGATTGTCAAATAACCGCAGTTTAACGGAATATTGGAACTTTTGCTTAACGGAATTTAGTAAATTAACATAAATTTACGTATGTGTGTTAACTTTTTTAATGCGTGTTAATTTATTAACGCATTAATGCATTAATTTGACAGCTCTAGAAATGAATGATGTTTGTGACAGGTCGCTGCATCAACTGAAGGTGCCACAGCATCAGCTAGTTTACAGAGTGACAATAGCATGCCTGGTTCAGCAGATTTAAAACAGATGGAAAGTTTAATCATGTCCCTGATGTCTGGAGACACTTCTACACTCACACAGCAACTCGGTGGTCTTGATCTCGGCACCGGCAGTGGTATAGTTTCTCAGTTCTAATTATGATCGTTGTGTAGTTTTTTAAAAATGGCCTAAACAACATCTGGTGTAGCTCGGTGATGCAGTAGTTAGTGCATGTAACCGAGAGGTTTGCATGTTTGACTTTGTGCCATTTCCCTGCTGGGTAACAACTATGGTCAGGTTGTTTGTAGGCACGTACCGTTGTGGCCTGTTTCTCTAAGAAGTATAATTTGATAGTTTGAAGGTCGATGATGTATCTCTGAAGGTAACTGTAGGTTTGGCAGCAAGTAATGTGTTGAACTGCCTGGTGACAGGGATCAACTTTGGCTCATATGCTTCAGCATTTGTGCCTTTTAATCTTCTTAACGGATAATAATTCCAATAAAATCTGTTCTCTTTTATGCTACTTAAGTATAATGTTAGTTTTGCAATTTGCCTGCATCATTGTCACTTTTTCCAATTTTGCTTTAGTTTACGTAAGATGACAGCTAGTGTATCTTGAACTAGGACCATCTCTAGTTGAATTGTGTTTGTGTTGTAGCTGATGGTGTTAGCAGTGGCGGTGATTTTGCGGAGACGTTGCAGCGGACATTGGGCGATCTTGCACGGAGCACGCAGGACATCCAGGTCTGCAGACTAACTGGCTGATTTATGCTGCTATTAGACAAGTACTGTCAGATGGTGTTAAACTGTGGGATTGTGTAGTACTTTGCTATCAAACCCAGGTGCACACACGTCAGTTTTTTAACCAACCCATTTTTCACAGTTATTACATGTTAATCCGTTCCCAAAATTTATGTTGTGGCAGTAGTTTTTTTGCAGACTGAAAGACGTTTTTGTCACTCAGTCAACAGCGTCAGTGCGGATTAGTATATGGATTGGGTTTTACATATGCCATCACACAACAGCAAGTTTAGGCAGGAACGTATCACCGAGCTTGATGAAATATGTAATGTTGTATATGTCTGCTGTTTTCATTGTGATGATAACAGTCGACCATGTTACATGACCTTTGGCAGGCTCAAAAAAGTTTGTCGATGTGAAGCTGTTGTGCTGATAGAATGATGATCTATCGGAGGAGGAGCTAGTGCGCCTCATGTCTGCACTTGGCTCTGACGGCATTGATGGTGGATCGGATAACACTGCTGATGCTGATCTTATCCCGATGATGCAGGGCATGATGAAAAGTCTTCTGTCCAAAGACGTTTTATACCCGTCGCTTAAAGATATATCCGCACAGGTGTCAGACATCTCGTTTGATTGTCTGCTGCTTATTGCGCTATACAGGGTGGGCCAAAAAATGGCACCATTTTTGGCACACCTTATAGTTTCACCAAATATTAACCAATTTTCAGAATTTTTTCACCTTCAGAATCAGAAGACAATTTGTAATAAAACTATCACTATAGATCCCACCACACCTCAAATGTGTCGCTACACTACCTTGTGAAATGTCAGTGTCTTAAGAATAACAATTAAAAACAAGACAACTTCTGCAACAACACATTTTAAGAAATTGACAACAGAAACAACATGTTTTTGTCTCAGTTATTGCCTAAAAGGTCATATCTCACAGTTTTTTACGTCAAATGTTTAATGTGTCTGCCTTGCTGCTGGACGATGCATCCAAGAATGCGGCGCCACTGACCAATGGCTCGAACCAAATGCTGCGGCAGTTTGCCCCACTCAGTGCTTCAGCTGGTTGACTGTCGTGAATTGACAAAATTGCTAGGCCATCTGTTGAAGAACATCCCAGATCGTGTATCTGACTGGATTTAAGTCCGGGCTGTTTGGGGGCCACATGGAAGGTTTGATCAACATTGATCATGCAACTGGTCAGTGGTGTCGCCGGCTTGAGTGCATTGTCTGATATTTCACAAGGTAGTGTAGCGACACACTTGAGAAGTGGTGGGATCTATAGTGATAGTTTTATTACAAATTGTCTCCTGATTCTGACAGTGAAAAAATTGTTAAAATTGGTTAATATTTGATGAAATTATAAGATGTACAAAAAATGGTGCCATTTTTTGGCCCACCCCGTATATAGGGTGACACGATAGGTTGTGAACAATTTCAGTTTTAAATATGAGCCTGTTATTAGCAGTAACCAGCAGTAATTTTACGTCTTCTTGTAGGTATATCCACTGAAATTCTTCATATAAAATTTCAGAGTTGTAGCTGTTCTACATCATTTATAATGCTCATTTATATAACACCACCGTTAAAATTGCACAACAATGGACCGATAAACATTAATGCCGAGCGAGGTCGCTGTCCATGTCCACTGCACCACGGTAAGCATGGAATGGTGTCTTCTTTGTTTTCACTGACTGCTATCAGTTTGTTAGGCATCAAACCGATAAGATTTTGAATTGTTGACAGAGAAGTTGATTTCCATGCTTTTTGGAAACGATACTTCAATGCTTGCATTGACTGAGACTCAGGGTCAGCACAAACAGCTGTTGCCATAATGCTCCAAACTTCAGTCAGAGAGAAATCTGGTGAATTAGGTGGCCAGATCTCAGACGGAATGTAGTGTTTAATATGTGCATCCAGTCGGATGATAGCAGCCTTTGATATATGCGCACGAGCGCAATTCTGCTGAAAAATTCTTTCACGAGTTAAGTCAGTGCTTGTCTCCAGGCCCGTCGAAAACGTATAGGGGGTAAGTTACTTTGAGCTCTGCAATGTTAAGGGTCCTGCTGTCGCTCAAAAATATAGACTATACCAGAATGTGCCATTTTAAACCAGAAAAAAATAAAATATCTTCTCCCCAGAGGATCTCCACGAGAATGTTTTCCCCGGGTCTTGCTGTGGCTTTCGACGTCTCTGCTTGTCTGTGTGACGTCACTGCTTTTTGGGTGATGTTGTTATGTTGGCTCATATAAATCGCGCAACTAACGGACGGTTGTGATACTTTGCACACAATATTGTACTGAATTTCCCTAAACGCTAATAGCAGTTTAATGATTATATGTTACTTTTATCGTAGTTAATTTGCCATTTCAAATCATTCACAACCTATCGTGTCACCCTGTGATTGCTTCTTGGTTGACTGATTGATTACCTTCTGCACTTTGATACTTTTGTTTGGATCATCGGAGTATCGGAGTGGACTATATCTGGCTTGCAAAAGTGACATAATTTAGCCATCTTCGGAGGTTTGACTCAGAAACCTAATTGTGATTATGCCTGTTGCACTTATTTTTAACAAATATGCTTAAAACATGTGTAATTATTGTGTTTCTATTGCATAAGTCATTCAGAAATTTTCTGTTGCATACACTGTAGTATTTCTTGTCCAAAGCGATAATTAGATGCTTTGCTTTTAGTTTGTCATGTTTTATGAGATATTTATGTCAATAAATGTGGTATTTAGATAGAATGTGGTAGACTTTTATTCAAGCAAAAACTGTGCAAAATTGTCTCAGTTCTGAGAAGTGTGACACATAACATTTCCGTTTGCTTTACTAATTCTGAAAAGTTACTGATATCTTATCTGCAGTCAGTGCAGTAGCCTGGTAAAAGTGACCGGTGGAACAGAAGTTATAGGGCAGTAGATGAGTACATTTTCGTAGCAGCTTACGAGTGTTTGTTATAAACGTGCAGTATCCGGGCTGGTTACAAAGTCACCGAAAAGACATATCCCGTGAAGAGTATTGTCGTTATGAGCGCCAGCATGAGCTGATGCTGAGCATTGTACAAGAGTTTGAAGCGGAACAGTCAACCGACTCGGACGACGTAAAGCGACAACGGTTTGAGCGTGTTCTGGACATAATGCAACAGATGCAGTCGCTCGGACATCCACCGAAAGAGCTCATCGGTGAACTGGTGCGTTTGTAAACTCACCGGCCATTCGACAGCACACATTACTAGTTTCAGAAGACACATCTATGCCTCTGCCACAGTCGTCTTGTCGTCTCTTCATCCATCATTGTTTTCTGCAATGTCCACAGCAGCATTCATGTATTTTTACCAAAGTATCGTCAGTATAGTGCATCTTGTGACAGAGGTCACCGGATTTAGTTTTAAGGTCAAAAGGTCAAAGGTCAGTGGATGGAGGATTACCCAGCTCGATGATGGGCACCATTTTCCTACCTATTTTCACCTACACAAATTTAGTCTGAATATCATTGTGTTACTGTGTTAGTTTGCCAATTCATTCTTAGCTGCATAGTGGATAGTCATTTCATGCACTGTATAATGCAGTTTTTGTCTCATTTGCTGAATAAAGGTCTGTGTTGACTGTTGACTAATTTGCAGCCGAAAGGAGTCGAGTTAGATGAAGATGGTTTTCCAACACTGCCGGCTGGTCTGCCGTCAGCTGAACAGTGCTGTCTGATGTAGCAAGGCAGATTTTAGCCAACCTCTGCCCATGTTCTGTCCAGCCGAACAGTTGCTTCCTGGCACATCAAGCGCAGAATGGCAAAATACCCTATTTTTTCTTCATGCATTTTGAGAAAAAGAAAGTTAGTAACATATGCATTAGCTCGCTGTATTTCATTTTTAACTAGAAATTTGGGGCAAAGCCCAATGTGAGTACGCCTGGTGCCGTAAGTCTGATTAGGGGAAAAATTCAGGCGGGTGAAATCCCGCCCCGGTAGCAGTCATGTGACCCGAACTCAAAAGCATTAGCATACGCACAACACCCATTGTCGACTTAAGGTGGGTCAACATGCATAACTTTTTGGATAGTGGACCAAAGTTCACCAAATTTTTTGGTTAACGCAGGATGAATTGCCGTTGATAATGCCATTTACTGCTAGTCGATATCTCTATGCGTTCCAGAGATATTCGCGGTCAAATGTGAAAGTTGACCTAAATCGCACCAAATTTTGGACATTTTTTGGCTTCCCAAATTTTAAAAGGGCAGTGCCCCCCAAAAGTTGTACCCACGTTATTATCCCCACATAGCAGCACATCACGTGACTAAGTTTTGTGGGGCTACTCCCACTACCGCCAAAGTTATAGGTGCGCACTTGCTAAATTTTAAGCCAATTTTGGACCCCCTTTGAAAAAAAATTGTGAGGGGGACCCCAGTCCACGGTGGTGGTTGCAATATTAAGACTTGGTCATTCTCTACTGTGTAAAAATTTGGGGGTCACAGCACCCCCTAGAGACCAAAATATCGTCTTCCAAAAAAGTCGATTTGGGGGTATTATTTCACCTCTAAACCTCCAAATTTTCTGCACCCCAAGTTCACCGGACTTTTTTCGCTGAACGCAACAGGAATTGCGGTAGATTTAATACTTTTCCGATTTTGAATATTTTCATCCATTCCGGAGATGTTCGCCATTGAAGTTAGAAGTCATCCAAAATCACACCAAATTTTGCATGCTTTGGCCTCTAAATTTTTTTGGGGGGGGAAGGACCCCAGAATTTTGGACTGACATAAAATGCGGATTACTACTAATCATCATGCAAAATTTCACGCCAATCGGGCGACGGAGCTCGGAGATCTCGTGTTGTAATAAATAAAAACATCTGTAGTAAAACATAAGTCCGCTCCAAAAACTATCGTTTCTGGGCGGACTAACGAGATAAATATTTAATGTTTTGACGCATGCATTTTGAATAACATTGTAGTTAAAATGTTTTGCCAGAAAACAACAGATGCACTTCTGCTCTTGATATGCAGTTGTCATTCCATTAATATTTAACCATTGTAATTGGCAGTAACAACACTGTGCACTATTTGTGGATAATTCAGTGACAGAGTTTTTTTTGCATTTTTCACAATTTTTCTACATAACCTCTTCCAAGGTAGGTTTTGTTTTCCGTATGTCTATCTGCAAGGCCATGAATGCATTAAAGTGAAACATTTTTTTGGTTTACGTGCAACGACGGCATATGGTTATTCAAACAGTTGAAGTTGTCAGTGGGGTTTGAAGTCTCTTCAGTGCTTTTTTGCTGTCATCTATAATATCTGTAAGAACAATGTGACTGCATGTTAATGACTTATCAAGGCCATCTTTTCTCTAATGTAGCATATGCCATCTATTAAGTGTGTGTAATAACACTGCAGTTCATCTGATCCAGGGTTTGCATATAGTCAAATTCGACATCTAGGGCGGCCACAGTTTGGGAAAAATTCAAGAGCTTTCGACTGCCTTTTCCATGCCTGCTCCATCAGTGTTTTACCGTGCAATGTTAAGAGTAGTTAATGTTTCTGGCATCATATAAAAACTGTTAGTGACATAAAATTAGTATTACCGACTGCAGTAACTGAATGGTTTTCAACGACTTTCCATGTGCTGAAAAAATGGGAGACTTTTCCCAAGGACTTTCAAGGAGCTCTGGCCACCCTAAATAACACTAGTGCTGACAACTGCATCATTTTCCATGCTGTGACTCTCTCACTTGTAAAGATGGTTAAGTTCATGATAGCAACTGGATGTTGAGTGCAGTTAGCAGCGTGTAAATATTTAATGTACATTGTACAGTCTTGAAAAATGCTGGGCATTTTGTCAAACTTGCTTACCAGGTAGTCATGTGTGTCGAAATTAGTCTGCAGTATTACATATTTACCACTAATTATTCCATAATAACTTTTAATATGGCTAATTACTCTACTTAAAATCTGGACATTTAATTGGCTGACCAATTTGGATATGACATGGCACTGCATGAAGTTTTGCTTTGACTGACTGGCTTAGTGCGCCAGATGCATCTGTAATGGAAAATCAACAAAAAGAACTTATTAATATATGAGAAATTTTGCAATGTAGATACTGTTTTTAACGTACCTCAGACCTCAAAAATTATAATATTACATAATTTAAAGAACTGCATAAATAGTAACTACCAATAAATAAAAACAAACAACAGTACACAATAGTTACCAGTAGAAAAAAACTAAACTTGTTAACTAAAAATCACACACATGCAGATTGATAGTGTTGCTCTTTTCATCTGGCAAACGTTTTTTATCAGTGGCATATGCAAAATACAGTTTTGTTATACGACCGATTCTTACCAGTTAAATCCAATTGGATAAAATGTAATCTGTATCAGAAGGAACACAACATTCCAAGACAGCATATTATTACATCCGAGACACAAAGCAAACAAGATCGCTTGTCAATCTGATGCTCACAGGTTTCACCCTCAGAAAAATGTTGGGATTTTTGCAGATCTTAGATGCCCCGTCTGCTATAGAGTTAACGTGCAATATTACACGGTACGGTAGCTCATCATTTTGAATAAACAAACCATTAATGCATCTTAGTACTATTATTATACTGATTACCACGTACTACACTGTCCCCAAAAAAAACATCCCCAACATTTTCAACTGTATCATGAAAACCAATTATCAAATTTTAATAATTTTTGGCACAAATATTCCTGACACAACTTGCCATCAAATGACCGTTCAGTTTCTCACCTCACCCAATGTATGCTTCTGCACTACCTAGGGA
>Ga0209671_1004300_pt1 | contig 14064 bp, 6 predicted proteins | sample WorMetHERISLAND2_2_FD_187401 | JGI IMG/M metagenome (GOLD analysis project Ga0209671, IMG submission 187401) | Marine gutless worms symbiont microbial communities from Max Planck institute for Marine Microbiology, Germany - Olavius geniculatus... | ecosystem: Host-associated > Annelida >... | reverse complement strand
ACACCACATTGCAGATAAAACTCATTAGAGAAAAAGTTATTCCATTGAACTACAGCAACACCTAAACTATACCAGTGGATCAATACATTAATAAAAGCAAATGGAACACAGCGACTCATTAGTTTAATAAACAACCCATAGTGACTGACCTTATCGAATGCTTTTGACATGTCTAAAGCACACAAATTTATAACTGAACCACCAGCTGTAAAATATTCAACAACAGATTTATCAACAAACAATGCATGATTGCAACCAATACGCTTCTTAAATCCAAATTGCAAATCAGACAACTCAAGATATTCACCATATATTTCAAGGAGGCATAATTAAAACAGTTTAGAAATATGGGAGCTCAACGTAATGCCACGATAATTATCTGCAATATAAGAAATGTGTTGTAACTTGCAATTTGGCATTATGCAAGTCATAGGTATGTGACTGGTACATCGACATTGCATAATTTCTGTTTCTCTGTATAGCAGAAAGTTTTTCTGAAATATCACACTCATTCTGTATGTCTGTTTAATCTTGCGTCTGTCCAGACTAAGCCGCTGTTAATCCGAGTTGACACCAAGTCTGGTCACGGAGCTGGCAAACCTACCACCAAAGTGGTAACTGTTCTATTAGCCTTTTCCGTGTTCTTTGTTAATGATATGTTAATAGTAACTTGCTTCACATTATCTCATGGTCACACTCATAGACTCATGGTACCATTGTGTCTTAAGCAGAGCTGGAAAATCTAGTTTTTCTCGTAAATTTTTAGGTTTTATTAGGTTTGCCTTAGATTATAGCATACAAACAAAAACAGAACGCTAATTTTGTGACCCATGAAGGATTCTTCATGTGACATTGTTTGTTTGTTTTTGTTGAGTGAATAACGTGATGCCAGAACCGAAGAATCTTGGTGTATGACCATCGGTATGTTTTGTCGATTTGTTTCAGATTGAAGAGTTGACTGACATCTACTGCTTCATCATTGAAAACCTTGCACTGACTTGGCAACCATAGATACATCTCATTTGCTGCCAACACCATGGACATGTGTATTAAATTGATCAGCAGCGATTAACAAGTCCCTTGATGACGTGATTTTTTGTGACTGTTTCACAGTTTGTTTTAGTTTGATTAATGATAAGAATTCAGGTTGTTAGTTAATTATATTTAGTTTGTTCTTTGTTAATTATGTGCATTGAAACTTTTGTTAAATGCACGATCCATAATTGATACAGTACTCAATAACATTTAATAAATGATAATAGGAATTTTTCTAAGAATTTCTGTTTGTTCCTAAGTCATCAGCTTAGAATTTGCTAAGTTTTTCTTGGGAATTTCTTAGCTTCTTGTATGAGAGTAGCTTTAACGTAACAGGGTGGTGAGAATATAGTGGACTGTTTTATTTTCATACTCTATATCTTGTACTGTGCATAATAGACATTATGCTAAAAGCTGGTGTGACGGATCAACAATAGTTGTTCCACTCTGGCACTCGTACTGCCAAAGTGACTACCATACTGTCTGATAGTGGTATAACGTGCTGATAACTAGGGCCCACAGTTTTCTGCGGTAAATTTTGCCAAATTCCGCCGGCCAGTTTGCAGAATTCCGTGGCTCACAGCGGCCTTCAATTTGTAAGTAAACTGAGCTCTGTCCTGTTGTTTAAAAACTTTACTTTCTGAAGGGCCGACTGGCATGGTGACATTGTGCTGAGTTATGCTAGCAATGTACAAAGAAAATTATTTATATTTTTTGTTTTAAAAGTGCGATCTGTCAAGTTGCGTTGCGTTTATATACGATTGTGCCATATTGCGACAACTATTAGCTTTTGGCAGTTTACACTGTGTCCTAAAAAAACATCCCCGACATTTTTGACTGTAGCGTGAAAACCAATTATCAGATTTTGATAATTTTTGACACGAAAATTTCGGACGCAACTTGCCATCAAACGACCATTTAGTTTCCCACCTCACCCAACGTTGTTTCTGCACTACCTGGGAAAAATACAACCAGAGAAATATCACTTTTATCCAGTGCGATATGATTGCTTAATTAACATAATGCGTAAAAACACATTTTGTTCACATTTCTGACACTATGGCTGACATTTCATTCAGTTGTCCATTTTTCAACTGCCTCCAGTAAAATTGCTTGAAGTGTTGGCCCACTATGCGAACACAGGCAAGGAGACGCTTTATCCATTCATTGACAGCAGTATCAATAATGTTCTGCTCCAGACCAATCCAGGCTGTACCAGTCACTTCTTGATTTCACAAACATTCCTAAACTTTATCTGGTAAACACACTGCTGCATGACAGTCAAACCTTGAAATAGATCAGCTGTTGGAGCTCACAGATTAAGATAGATGGAATTTATCGATGTTTTTCATTCATTTTAGTGCGTATTATGCTTGGTCTGATTTCCCCAGGTAGTGCAGAAACAGACGTTGGATGAGATGGAAACTAAAATACTTATTTAATAGCCAGTTGTGTCAGAAATATTTCTGCCAAAAATTATTAAAATTTGCTGATCTTTGTTTAAGTCACGATCGATAATGCCGGGGATGTTTTTTTCAGGTTTTCTGTTTATTTCAACACATATTTCGCTTGATCTGCTTTCCCTAGGTAGTGCAGAAGCACACATTAGGTGAGGTGGAAAACTAAATCGTTATTTGATAACAAGTTGTGTCAGGAATATTCCTACCAAAAATTATCAAAATCCGATAATTGGTTTGTAAGTTACAGTTAAAAATGTCGGGGATGTTTTTTGGGGGGACACAGTGTAGTTTGATTTTTGTCGTGACAAAAATACATCACCAAGTCTCAGATTGTACTAATTGCCAATGAATTTTCAAGTTCTACAAAATTCGGTGACAAAATATAAAAATTTCACGGCAAAAGGAAAATTCCGCGGCTTGGCTCAAAATTCCCCGGCCCATGGAAAACTGGGCCCTACTTATAACTCACCGATGTCATCATGCGTGACAAGCGAGTGACAGTGCAGACCACATGATCGACTGTTAGCCAACATAGAATAGACCGCTGTCTACAGCGTATAATTTTGTTTGATACTCATTTCTCCAAGCTGTAGTTCAACGTTGACTTTGTGACTATTCCAAAAAGTGTTCAACGTGACTGCCAATCATTTCAAAAGTGGAATTAACAAATGAACAGTTTGATGGTTGTGTTGTCTTGCTGATTGTTTTCTTTGTTTCTTATCGTTTCTTTTCCTTTTGTGTGTCTGGCTGATAAATACACTAGAGCTGCAGAAGTTAAAGTAGATTAATTTTTTGGATGGATTAAAACCAGGTGAACTGGAAACCACAACCGGCAGGGGGCAGTGTCATACTTGGGAGCAGTGGCATCGTGGCCGCAAGAGGGGGTTGCCCCTCCCCTAAATTTTGGGTTGTCAAAAAATATTCATCCATTTGGTGCCGAAAACAACATTTTGGGAGAAAATTTAAATGTTGAGCAACGAGCATCTATAATCATTCCTGTCGGAAATTCCCAAATGTCTGTCGGAATTCTGTTGGAAATTGCAGTGTTTGTCGAAAAATCCCAACTTTCTGCCCCGCGTACTTTTTTTATCAACGATGCCACACTTCTCTGCCCCTGCACTGTCGTCATGCAACAATTAAGGGCATGGGGCAGCTGCCCCAGTGGCTCTGACATCCTTGATTAAATTTCAGACAAAATTTTGTGCTTCTTAGCATCAAGTAGGGTAAAGGTCGCTGTTCTGCGCATATTTCACAAGACGTCAGTGCGTTGCCACCCTGTTAGTTTTGCAGGTTGCATTTTGTAAGCCCTTGTGATCAGACTAATTTTCTGCTCATATTTTTTTATGCATTGGATTGTCACTTTTTCTGTTTTTGCTTTAGTTTATGAAAGATTGCAGCTACATCCGTCCAGTAGTTGAATTCTGCAAAGTTTTTCATGGTTCTGATCATGGTTCTGATTGGATACAGAATGATTTTTTGGTAAATTAATTGATTAGACAATGTTATTTTTTGGAAATCAATTAATTCATTAAAAATTTAATCAGAACCAGCCGGCCTACCCCTTTCCTCCCGTTCACGGCACTGTGTCCTAAATATGCCAGTGGTCACTTTGCGAACTCAGTAGTGTTATAGGCCATGGTTAGGGACCAACTTAATTCACGATTTCACGGCCGTGACATTTTCAGTGAAATTGACCTTCTTCCGTGAAAAACGCTGATTTCCGTGAAATCCGTGATTTTTCGTGAATTTTAGCGCTTTTAGTTTAATTTATGACAATTCCCGAGTTTTATCAGCAGCTTTTGTACGGCTGTTGCTGTTTGCCACGTGTCGCACTTCAGCACTAAGTAGTTGACATTGACTGTCTTGAGTCTTGACTTAATGTAGTAAATATTCCTTGTTCTGAAATTTCTTCGTTTGCATTAGCGCAGCACCTCGAAATAACGTCTGTGTGGTCCGTGAATTTCCGAAACGCTTTCCGTGAATTTGCCGTGAAATTTGACACATTTTAAAAATTCTGCCGTGAAATCATACATCTTTTCCCGTGAATTCGGTTGGTCCCTAGCCATGGTTCTGTTATTCCACCAGGCCCGTCGAGAGGTTGGGGTAGGGAGTAAGCTACCCCGTGCCCCGATTCGCGGTAAAAACGGCAACGGTAAAATCGGGAACGGTAAAAAGGGCAAGGACCTATACAAATATTTACGGAAAAACGTCTCGTCATCATGATGACATCCTGGATTAAACGCAACCGTACATAGGCCTATCATTAATAGTAGCCCGTTAACATACGTAGGTGGTCCAGGTGGCAAAACATGCTAGGGGCGAAACGTCCCGATACATAGCGAAGTTTGTTTGCGCACTAGACCCACAGGCCTACTTATAGTTACGGCTGTTACTGATTGGTCCATGCGAATTTTTTTGAAACGTGCCTATGTAAACATTTTTACTGTTTTACGTCCACTATGATGACCAAAATCAAAAACCGATTGGAGTCTGTTCGTTTTAGTGCAAAAACTAAAAAGTAACTTGGTATTAGGCTTTAAAATTTATAATCTGTTATTGAAAGTAGGCCTGTTGACTGTGAACAGTGTCTGTTGAAGCGCATTCATTGTCGTCCCTTACTATGTGGGTATGCTATGATTCGAATTTGGTTGCCGTTTTTACCGATGTTGTCATTTTCTGTTGCCGTTTTTACCGGTTGCCGTTTTTACCTGTTGCCGTTTTTTCCGTTGCCCTTTTTACCGTTGCCGATTTTACCGTTGCCGTTTTTACCGTTTACCCGGGCCCCGCAATCGCCCAAAAATGTAAAGTGCACCATAGTGCACCATTTTGAAAAAAACTTCAAAAATTTTCTCCCCAGAGGGGCCCCACGAAAATATCTGGGGGCCCTACAAGAATGTTTCCCCGGGCCCCACTGTGGCTCTCGATGGGCCTGTGTTCCACTCACCACTTACAGGTAATGCGGCCGGGCGCGGCTGAAATTATATGATCAGCTTGTAAAATGCCGAAGCGCCTTTGCTTAGATATCGAACAATGGGTGTCGGCCCGCTATCACCAAGGTCCGCTATCCCCAAAGGGAAATAACAAACCAAGGTCCTAGGGTTAGGGTTAGCGTTAGGCTTAGGGTTGAAGGCCTTGGAACATACAATACAACAGACATTTAGTTTGTTATTTCCCTTTGGGGATAGCGACCCGCAATCGATCAATGAGACAGAAGCTATAACCTACACGGATAAATAGCCTTGTGACTAGGCTAGTGACTGAGCATTGATTGAGCATTTGATGTCAGTCAGGCGGGAGATGGGGGGCCAAGAGACTGGACACGTAGACTGACTAACCTCTGGTCAGCGTGCCGCGGTGCACAGCACAAGTTGGTAGCTGGCCATAAAACGAAAGGCGGGAAAGACAAACGTCAGCAAAGCAATCGCGCGAGTCCAGGAGATGCGGGGACCGGATTGAGATCCGCATGACAACATTTTAGCAGTGCTTGCCTCCGGAGAGTAGACAAAAATTACACGCAGATTCAGTGTTAAAACTAGAGATTCGCACAGTCGCTGATAAACAGAATGGGTCTAAAACTGACCAGACCTGGTCAGACTTGGTCAGCCTTTAAAAAACAACCAATGAAGAATGATATCAATTAGCGGGCTGCCATTCAGACTACAGATTAGCAGCATTTAAATCAAGAGAAGCATCTAATAACTTGTAATAAGATTCATGTGTAGTAGCTGTCTGAATGACGCTGTGTAAGCATGTGTTGCGAATCGTACTTGCATCATGAGTTCCGAACTCACGAATCTGCTGCATCTGCATAACGCGCAGGCTGATCTGTTATCAGAATTGTGGCAGGGCATCGGATGGCAGTTTTCGGTTCCACACACCTCTGTAGTAATCAGCTGAAACTTGGCCGGACTTGCTTGAAGGTGCTCGCCTTGTTGTTGTTGATGTTTTGCTCTCGCGAGAAACAAATAGCCGGCGCTGATTGGCTGACAGCCAGGTCAATAGGCGTGGCCTAAGCACGTAGTGACCACATTTCGAAACTCGTTCCCTGCTCGTTCCATTTATCTTTTTAGAATAGTCAGCGTTTATGCATGTTTTACGGTGCAGTATTTTGTCAGTATTTCGCGTCGATATTTATTCGCCTGAGGATTACAGGTGGGGAGCATTTTTTGATCACCTAAAGCAAGTTACAATATTTGCGAGCGATGACTGACGTTTGTAAACTAGGGCGCGCCACCGTGACTCCCGCCACTGCGCCACATCGCTCAGTGTGAGAACATCGGCGGGCAATCGTCAGGTCCTTTGATCAGCGTCGATCGTCGGATCGTCGTTTGGAGATTTGCGTGGAACAGTCGAAATTTTTGCCGTGCATTAACTAGTACTTTATTGCAAATTACAAGTGTGTGTATGTGTGTGCAATTTTAGCTATTTTGCTTCTGCAGTATCGCTAGAAAAACTCATGTTTATTAGACACCTTACCGCTGGTCCAGCTTGATAATAAATAACGAGGAAAATAGAGGAAGACCCAAACTGCGTGAGTCCACTGTCTTGTAAAGCTGTATTATACTTTGGAACGGATTTGTGGTGAAACTTTCAGCCCGGAAAGGTGGTGCCGTTGGGAAGGTGTACTTTGCGGAATGCGGATTGCGGAATGCGGAAATTTGAAAAGGTGTATTTTGCGGAATTTCACCTGCGGAACGTTCCGCAAATTACACCTTAGTTTTTTCTGCGTTTCGCATTCCGCAAAATTCAGATAAAGTCAAATAATCAATTTCACGTGGGCTTAGGCTTACATTTTTGAGTCTCGAATCGACATCGTCACATCACAAATGGTGCGGTCACGCAGTCGGCAAAGTAATCACATGCTGACGTCTTCAACTTAACTTTTAAAACGCCTTAAGTCCGTTAACTCACAAGCATAAGCCGGCACATCACACACGAATGCAAGGTCAACTCAGGGAAAGTAGCCTAGGTCATTAAGAAGGCCTACGGCGATATTTCACCTGACTGGCTACTGTTACAGCACGATTAGACAGCTAAAGAATTCACCTCAAATAGGCCTACTCACAAAACGGTTGCCGCTGCGGCGACAATCGAGACGTCTGCTCACGTAGGCCTAATTAAGAAAGTCTTGCATTGTATCGCGATCAAAGACAATATTCACTGCCGTGAATAGTTCGCGGATATTTAAACCTGTACCTAAGCAGACAGAGACACTATATTAGAACCATTCATCGCAACGACAAACGTACAGTATTTGTGTTGCACGTTTGGTACGCTAAAATGCCAGTTGATATAATACAGTTATTCAATGTGGGTCACTTATTAGCCTGATACTAAATCAAGGTAATGTAGGCTTACCAGAACAATGATAAAAATTAGCCTACTATCTCCTCCTGCAAGACACAACGGGACTTGTGAGCGGTGGTCAAGCACTCTGTAGAATTGTACACTTATTCAATTGACATAACTCAACTACAAGAACATTTTCCGCAATTTTAATTCCGCAGAATACACCTTATCGAAATTCGCAATCCGCATTCTGTAAAGTACACCTTCCCGGTGCCGTGGTAATGGAAACTATGAAACGTTACAAAAAGCTCAATGACCGCTTAAGTAATTACAAAGGAGATGGATTATCTCTATTGTATTGGATTTTCTGACACGTCCAACTTGTGCTACCGAAATGCAAGTAAATTTATTCTGATTGTTATGTTTGCAGGTAGATGGCAATGTTACTGGAGTACAGTGCACGGGGCACTGGTGGACTGAACCTGGAGGACAGTGGTATATTCAGTCCACACAGCGATGAAACAGATTGTGACCAGATGAACGAGTCATTCTGTTTCGTTTTGAGCCACAACGGAAGTTTCGACCTTGGCCTCCGAGAATTCTGCGATGAAGTCAGTGCCACAAGTACCCCGAGTGCAGTGCGTAGTTCTGAGGTACAGAAAAGGTCAGACTATGACACGTACGACAGCGGATTCTACGACAGTCTTATATCCGATACAGATCTGCTGCAGATGTCAAGCCTCCATCTGGGTGATGAAAGTTTCACAAGCTCACGCTGTTCTGGTACTTTCCCACTTCCGAACCTCTGTCTGCTTTCACACTTTGATGATAACTGCGAAGATGAGGGGACAAAATCGGTTAAGGATATTTTCACCGAGTCATCACACGAGTGGCTGGAAGTGGCAAGGAAGAAGGCTGCCGACGTCGCGGACGTTTTTCCAGGTGAGAGGACTTCCGTGAGTGTGAGACGACAGCGCAGCCCTGATGCAGTCGTGGAACGTTGCTCACGGCATCGACTCAGTCTCGATTCATATTCCGAGTCTCGCTTTGAGAACCATCAGCCAGTCCGGCGACGTTCTGACACATTTGCGCGAACAGTCTCCACTGCCGATACATCGTCTGCTGACCTGCATTCCGTCTTACCACCCCCGGCACTGGGCAGCCCACTGGAAGCCAACCTGCCACCCCCTGTGATAAGTGAGGACCCCGAGCAAGTCAACTTGTCACCTTCGTTTGTTGGCGACAAACCCCTCTCGTCACTAGTCACTGTGCCACAGAAAACTCAGACAGACGACAACCAAGTACTTGAACCGTCACCAGTTGTTACAGACCGAGTATTTGACCAGACACCAATCACCGATGCAGTTTTTAACGACCGACTGCGGTTGATTCTATCGGTGTTTGCTCCGCCGTGTCTCAACCAGCTGATTGGGCGTAAGATGGGTCTTGATCACGTGGACATCATCTCTGAGCTTTCTGACCGTTCAATGCTGATGATCGTTCGACACATTTGTGACTACCTGTCCGATGCCGACCTCTGCAGGTTACTGCCACATTGCATTTTTTTATGCGCGAAAGCAGCTACTGCTTTCAGCGCATCTTAGCCATCGCAATTCTTTCCGTCTGTCCGTCTGTTTGCCCGTCACGCGGGTGGATCAGTCAAAAGCGGTGCAAGCTAGGATTACCAAATTTCCACCGTTTGCTACACGGAACTATCATTATGTGATCCAGATAGAGAATTTGGTGTTTGTATATTAACTTAGCGTGAACACCCCAATTTTCAGCTAATATACTGAACCGGAACTGCTATAGGCTTTCGCACGTCTTGTGAGCATTAGCTCAAATTTTGTGTGATATCTTGTGCAGGGTGGGAAGGTTTCTTTTACCTTACACTATCTTAACTCTGGGGCGGGAAGGCTGCCCAGTGCTTAGCCTGTATCAGTTTGGCCCAATGCACATCTCCGAATGTAACCACATTGTTACTGGAAACGGCTATAAAGCCATGGATGGCTGTGAAGCTGTTTCGGTCAGCGTTAAAGCTGAAGATCGGCCAATGCACGAAGGTTTTTATTTGTCTAGAAAACTTGCTGAAATCGGGGATTTTGACAGTTGCCAGAAACATATTGGAGCCTGGGAAATTAAGTCAGGAATTAACGTGTATTGTTATTATCATAGTTCATTTTAAACGAGTCTGCTAAGGCTTTTGCATATTATTGTTGTATAAATTCATTGCATGTCTGCAATTATTTGCAATCAGAGTGAGAGTGTCTCTGACACAGTGCCATATTTAGTTATCATTCACATTATAAATGGCACAATTTCAGTAGTATTGAAGAAGTGTTGAATGTGGAGTGGTAATTATCGCGTAATTTGCATGTTAAAAGTAATGTTACTAGAGTATTTATTTTCTGTGCATTGTTGTATGTTGCCTTGTAGCTTGTTATTGGTGAGTGTCAAATGGAACGGTCTCATAATGGCAGACAAGCGCCTGATGAGTCGAGTCAAGGTGTTTAATTCTCATCATCAGCTCGTCACTAAACTTCACTCAAAGGTCAGACAGTGCAGTGTTGACATTTGCATCGAGTTTTTGTCTGTAGCACATCCTGACACAAATGGTGCGCGTTCAGTGGTCAAAAGATCAGAAGTTGAATCAGCTACATAAATTGCCATACATGCCAGCAGTAGAGTTTGGGTTTTGTTTCCATGATATCTCTGACAGTGAATTTTCTCGTAGTAGCCAGAGGTACACAGAGCTTGCTACTCTGAGGCTTAATTTACAAAATATCATACGACAATGTTATGAAATGCGGAAGGTTTACAACAAATGTATGATAAAACACGATTTACAAAAAATCGTACGACGAAGTTACTGCAAAAGTTAAGACAAAATGTACGACAGCTCAGTAGCTGTCGTACGACAGCATCAAGCACGTATGCAATCATTATTTAGATTTTTCATTAGTATATAATTCTCACACAGTGCCGTAATATGTATAAATATATAATGTATAAATTTTGTTTGCAGTAACTTCAGGCAGCAAAATCGCCGCACAATCAGTTCACTTGTTATTGACTTGAATGTTAACTTTTCTGGGAAACAGATGACTGAAGTGATTTCACTTGCTTGACATGATGTCATTGTATCTGTCGTATAACGTTTTTATCAATGGCACTTTGATTGAAGTTTTAATGATAAAATCGGTTGTTAAAATTGTTTAGCGATTAATCGTGTAATCGTTAATTTCTGCTACTCTAGTTAAAAGTATTTGTAGTTCTGGTTTTAAATCGAAATTGATATTACACGTACCAGACTACCAGTTGTAGAACAGTAGAGCTGTAGCGTTGATGATTATGCTGTGCTCTTACTAACTGTGTTTTCAGGAGAATGTAACAAAGTCGAGGCGATCAACTCGTGCCGGAGTAACCAGACCTTTAACCTCCACCAGCTATGATGTACTTCGGCCTTTAGTGTCTGTGGCAATGCTGTCCAATCAGATGTCATCGTCAAAGTCCGTTGCTAACGTAAACAAAACTGCATCGTCATGCAGCAGACGTGCCATGCAGTTCTGGCAGGTACAGTTAGCTTTACATGGTATTTTGGTTTAATCTGTTTATATTTCAATTTTTGTCCTGTGATCTTATTTGTTCATATGTTTGCTTATATTCTTTTGGATAGCAGGCTGTCGTATCTCTTGTCATTCCATTTTGGGCTGGATATTTGTCCAAAATCTTTTGAGATTTGTGCATAATGTGTTCACACCAAAAAGGCAGTATAAAATTCAACTTAACGGAAGGCATGATAGCGATGAGGGCCAGATTATAAACAGTGTTATGTCTAATATAAGGTGGTAGCTTATTGTGGCACATCCAGAAACTTAATCGATCCTGAACCTCGTTGGTATTTGAGTGGGTGACCACCTGAAAATGGGTATTTAACCACTTCAGTAAACAGTGTGTTCAGAAAAAAACACACTCTTACATTTTCTTTTAAATCTCCATGGAAAATGTTTAGATTTACGCACAGTTTTCAGGGAATGTTCAGGAGGAAACTGGTATTCGATCAGTATAAAATTAAATATATTTTTTGCTACGTGTGACATCATGCTGATGTCATATTGTTGTGTTTGTAAATTACGGGTTGAAGGGAGACATTTGATGAAATCTTAAAACATAAATTGATCAGTGTGATGACTGAACCCGAAAATGTAATCTTCAACTTTGTTGATGCTGGCAGGCGTTAGCGCACAGCGTCACTGCATGCTTGACCACTTGCCCGCCATCAGTCAAACGACTTGTTACTGGCAAACATGTCAATTTTTTATTTAAAAGTTTTATTCTATCAATATTCAATTCTCTGTCCATTGTCCAAAAACATCTTGCACAAACTTGCAGCTCCATAACTCTTGCTGACTCACAAACATTTATCAATGTCTGTCTTCAAAGGTAAAACAGATAATTTAGAAACACAAAAATATGACGTCAACATGTCATCTTCAGTAGACACGAAGCGGTCAACCGAGGCGTCCTGGCATTGCAATCATTCGCCAAAACGGTTTATCCTCCGCTAGCTCCAGGGCCTCCGTCACTGTAACACCCGTGTCACGGCAGATCTGGTGGATTCAGGTGGTGGGTGGACGACCGCTGGCACGTCTTCACTCCTGCGAAGACTGGTCATCATCCCTCATCTTGGTACAGATTTGGAGGATCTGGTTTGCCGATGCATCACTTCGAAGTCTGGCAGCGTGACCAAGGAGACCCAGTCTTCGTTTACGGACAATATAGGAGACGTTGAGCAGGCCAGAACGACGCAAAACCTCATCGATAAACATGAAATCGTGCCAGCTGATGTGCTGGATGCGTCATTGGCACTGTAGATGGAAGGAATCCAATCTTTTCCAATCAGCTTGTGTGAGAGTCCAGGTCTTGGGGCCGTAGAGTAGTATGGATAACACGCACGTCGCACGTGGAGTATATTCTGAGTTTCGTGGCAATACTGAGCTTGCTCTGACTCCAAATACAGTCGAGTCTTTTCATTGCGCTAGCCACAAGTCCAATGCGCCAAAAGTATTCCGGTCCGAAGTTGCTGGGACTCGACTGTATGCTGCCCAAGTATGTGAACTCTTCTACTGAATCAACAATGTTACCATCCACTATTATTAGCGATGGCATCGATCCCGAACCAAGATTCTGGAGCTTTGTCTTGGTTCGAGAAACCTGAAGACCGAACTTGGAAGATTCTTCGTTCATTGCTGTGAAAGTGGTGCAGAAGCTTTCTTCCTTGTCAACAAGCAGAGCAACGTCATCACTCGTCAGCATAGTCAATGTCCATGAAAGTGAGCTGGCCATCTTGGATGCCGACTTTACGACTGAAGCGATATAATGTAGTCTGTCGTTCGGCAAAACAGGGCGGGAGCCAAGAAGACACATCCCTGCCTTACACCGGAGGTTGTCATGAATGGCTCGATGAAGCGGCGGTAGCGGCCTGCTAGGTGCACTCTGGCGAACGTTGCAGTGTGCAGGTCGATGATCAGGTGAGGGAACACCGACCCCATGCATGGCCTTCCAGGGCGCGTTCCTGTCTACGAAATCAAACACCACTTTTAAATCCATAAATGCAACATGCAGCAGCTGTTGGAATTCTCCGTGGATCTCCGCCAACAAACGCAATGCCAAGATTGCATCCAGTGTGGAACGACAATGTGTAAATCCGGATTGGTGAGGCCAGTGATGCTTCTGAGGCAGGGGGTCAAGTCTGGCGAGGAGGACATGTGCAAATACTTTGCCTGGGACTGACAGAAAGGTTATTCGACAAGACAAAAGCAAAGAATATCTAACTTTTACACTGCTGGAATACTAGTTCACTTCTGAACATTCCCTGAAAACTTTGTGGAAATCTAAGCATTTAAAACGGAAATATAAAAGAAAACGTAAGGGTGTGTTTTTTCTGAAGACAGTGTATAACCAGTCACCCAGATCAACCAGCCAGTGGCGATCCATCCGTAGGTGAGCACAGTGAGTAGTGAGTAGCATGCATTCAATTAATTTAGTTGGGTGATTACCCTTCGGTACATTGCCTCGATGTGACTTGTTTCCAGGAGGCGGAGAAATTATATGCTGGTGAAACGCTGACAAAATGTCCGCGGTGTCGAGGTCCGTCACGTACCGACGTCGTCCAGGAGCGAGGTCGCTGCCTGACGTCGTGGTGTCAGTTTGACTTCTGTCTGCGCTGCCTCTCATCCTATCATTACGCTCGCAGGTGTCGGCGGGCCACGCCCACGAC
>Ga0209671_1004298_pt1 | contig 14067 bp, 7 predicted proteins | sample WorMetHERISLAND2_2_FD_187401 | JGI IMG/M metagenome (GOLD analysis project Ga0209671, IMG submission 187401) | Marine gutless worms symbiont microbial communities from Max Planck institute for Marine Microbiology, Germany - Olavius geniculatus... | ecosystem: Host-associated > Annelida >... | reverse complement strand
TCACTAGACTAAGTAAGTAAACTACCACTACTATAGCCTATCAATTTGTTTGTGTGGCTTTAAAAGCTTTTCTCGACATATTCGATAGAATTTTCAAATTTTGATGAACGTTTTTAAAAAAATGTTTTTAAAAAAATGTTTTTAAAAACGTTCAGAAAATAAAAAAAACGTCAAAAAAAACGTAAAAAAACGTGGCAAGAATAAAAAAAACGTGAAAAAAGTTTTTTTTACATCTATGGTCTTAACATTCAGTTTCACGGGAGTCAAAACAGAGCGAGATGCGAGCAGAATGAAATCACAATGCCACAGCTTCATAAATGCGAAAAGAAATTAAATCGTAATATTACGTCGAACTAGAAAGATGCTAAGTGATTTAAATTATCATACAGCTTACTGTTGTTTTGGTTTATTTATTTTTTTACAAAACAACCGCAAAGGGCAAAGCCATCGCTGCCAACGTGCTGTTAAGTTTAAAATACGTAACCAAGTCACAGGCGCACCAAGTCATGATCAATGCTGTGAAAAACTCGAAAAGACAATGCGGAAAAGTTTTCAGTAAATCGAACATCTCCGTAGAAAAAAAAACGGCAAATGTAGAAATAACATGATCACTAAAGAAAGAAAGACAGAAACAAACAAAACCTAGATGAAAACGAAAGAGATAACTGAAGTGAAATAAAACTGTCATTACTTAGGCCCTTTATGGATGTAATGTGCAATCTGAAACAACTAGTTGCAACTACTGCTATATTATTGCTAGGATAGATAAGAAACTGATTCGTACAGCGAAATAAACAATCGTATATGCGTTGCTTAATAGTCAACTCACCTTGTCAGATGGAGTCGACGATTATTATTACCAGTCCAGCCTTCTAGCATTGGGCGTAGCCTACTGCAAGCAAGCGGCATACGAGTCACCAGCGGCTCAGTTAAATACACCAACCCGGACGCTATCAACTTCCTTGTACGCAGGCAACGACGCGCCGTGATATGCCAAAACACAGGATAGCAATTACAGCTTTATGGTCGTTAACAGTTAACAGCTATACATCAATGCCAAAAACGCATTCACGGTACCGCTGAGTTTGATTCAGTCTGTATTCAAACTGCCAGTTTAATTTTGCATTAAAACTAAAAAGACACAAATTATTCACAACGAAACTGAAACGAGAGAAATGAAACAAGTGTCAAGACGTAGAAATTCAAAAAGAGAGATTAAGCAACAATTTATAGTGATAACAGAAATAAATTCCCGTTGACATGGCGCAATGACGGTAACGGAAATAACGTACTTTAGTAAAGAATAGTGAAGAATAATTTCGTCTTTTTAATATTTATCGTTTATTCATTTGGCATTCTAATTTATACCACGGTATTTGGAAGTAAGTTTGACTTAACGTTTTTGTTTCTGGTCCCGCTGATATAGAGTGCTAACAATAATTTATAATTCGAATAAAGTCAGGTGATGATAGCGATCTGGCGTTAGCCACAAGGATATCATTTGCCATGCACGTGACGTTTGTTTCGCGAAGGTTTGCATGACACACACGTCGTCATTGCCAAAATTCAGTGTTTAATCCGGTGCATAAAATGATCATTATAACAAATCAACGCAAAGTAATATTTTAGTTTGCGCATAAATTCTGCCTTATCGGAATCTATGCCAACATTTAACACTTACAGTGCAAGTAGATGGTTATCAAGGGGCATAGCGTTGATAAGTGTTACTGAAACGATCGACGTTACCGCCCCATAGGACGGTATTACAAGATCAGTCAGTCCGTCTGTCTGGTAGAGGTGGGCGATTCGACTGATAACAAATCCGATTCGATTCGATTCGATTCACTGGCTGTAGCGTCGTAGCAAGAGGGCAAGTGATAGTATTGAAGGGGCAGTTCTGAACCCAAATTTTTGACTGTCGAAAAATTGTCAAAGGTTTTTTCGTAGAAAAATGTTTGTTCAAAAACGCCAAATTTGGGGATTTCAAGAAAATTTTGGAGACAAAGTTAAATGTTGAGCACCCACAATCTTTTCTGTGAAAAATTTGCAACTTTTTACCGAAATTCTGTCTAAAATTTGCAGTGTTTGTGAGGAAATTGCAACTTCTGGCTCTGCCTATTTTTTGACCCACAACACCACTGTTCACAAGTGATTCGTAAATTTTGAGCTGTGGCTCGGTAGTCTAACGGTAACGTGCCGAACTTGTAATCCTGAGGTAACTCAGAGGCGCAGGTTCGACTCCGCACCGGGACACTGCCGGGTAACGACCTTAGGCAAGTTGTTCACATACATATGCCTCTGTCACCAAGCAGTATAATTTGGTACCGGCTTCACTGCTAGGACGTAAACAGGCACACCGCGCGATACACTGGCCCTGTATCCGTGGTCTTGCAGTGTAAAAACTGGTGTCCGGCTGAGGGCCTTAGGAAACGGAGATCAGCGCCGCCCTATGAACCGTAAGGCTCGGGAAGGACTTTACGTTTTTTACTATCACATTACCGCGCCATCGTCGGTAGATCAATGCAGAAGAACTGACTGCAACTCGTAAGTAAAGAAATTAAGTCGAGGAAGAGAGGGTTAACTCAACGTTACCGGTTGTTTGTGTCTTCGGCAGCTCGTGATAAAGTGATAGTAAAACTAAACGAAAGTTGTGTACAACGCGAACGCACGCTTGCAGTCATCGCAATCAGCACGCAGAAACACGAGTTCGCTAGCAGAACTTGGCTTTAATATTTTTGGAAATTGGTGAGTCGAATCAAAATAAGCTTGATTTCGATTCGCTCTGCCGAATCGATTCGCCAAACAAAAATCATCGACCTTGGATGACCTTAAAGGTCACTGACAACCAGCGACAGCTGAGCTTTTTGTGCTACTTTTTAGCTACAGGTTTGTCAATGGTCGATTAAAACGTTAGTAAAAAGCGATAAAAATGCGAGGACGAAAAATAAAACGCAGAATGTTGATTTTTAAAAATCCATACAGTCTAAACATCACGTCACATAAAAAAGTCAACGAAAAACGTCGGCATGCTATTCAAATCTCGCCGAGTGTATTGCTATGTATATCATCTATCATCAACAAACGGATTGTTCGATCCATTCACGGTCATTTTTCTCTTCATTTTCAGCTGACAATCGCAGCAAATGCATATCGAACAGACAGACGTGTGTTGACAAGCTCATTGCAGTTGGAACTTTGATACCACGCACGATGAAATTACGTAGATTTACAAACTCCACTGCCCTGTCGCTGCTACGGTTGCCACGACCACCTTGGCCTTCTATCATCTTTGTCCACGAAAGACTTTGCACAAAAGTTAGCACAGGGCAAACGTGGCACGTGGCGTAACGCTAGGGTGTCGGACTTACGGTCGTGAGATCGTGAGTTTGATTCCTGGTAACGTCGTTCTCAAGTGGTTAGCCTATACTATTTGGATGGGTAGGTTAATCGAGTGTCAGTTCGTCTGGCTGGGTTAGGCGGGGCGCGTTCACCGATGTCGGGTCCCATATGGCAGCTAACGCCCATAAAGAACTACCGGGTTGGTATACACAACGTTTAACCTTGCATGGGGCAATATTGCCGTTGCATGACGTCTGTCCGTCCGTCGGTCTGTTTGTCTGTCTGGTGCGACGTTGGTATATTCTGATCACATACGTTTGGCTAAGTAAAATTTTATTATACGATTAGTCAACTCGATGTATCAGCTCTTCGCCTGCATAATTTCAGCGATCTAGTACAAAGAGGACATTCTCAAATTTGGGGTTGGACAGAAATAGAGTAAGGAAAATTGACGATTTTCATCCGATAAGTCGTTGTATCTCAAAAACATGACAGATAGGGCCAAGATTAACATTAATAGAAAGTGGCATAAGCCCTTTCAAATGACACAACAATCACCGACCTTGGATGACCTTAAAAAGTTACTGCATTTTCTGACATGCCAATCATGCGTCTTTTGGAGCTCGCCATGGAAATTTGAGAAACGATAAACCCAAACTGTTAGCAGCGAAAATGTAGCCCACGAAGTCTACTTTTAAGCGGTAAAGATTTGTGGGGGTTTAGTAACAAGGGATCCCATAACGACAGTGGGGTCACCAAAATGCACTTTTAGTCATTTTATGTGCGTATATCTTTGACACGTTTGACGCTAATGGCAGCATTACTATACAACGACATGAAAAGTACTGTAGTTCATTGGCTTTTTAACGACACTAAACTGGTTGACCTTGAATGACTCTGAAATGCCATTTTAATGCTAAAATCTGTTTTTTGCGTCGATTATTATGACTGGATTCGTTCGTGTGGTCTTCGAACTCAACTACGTGAAAGCGAAAAAAGATAGATCTATGTTGTGAGCGACAAGAAATGTAGCCCAGGGACTCTCGTTTTTGGCGATGTAAAACTTACGGAAGTTACGGACATATTCGATTGTTTCATTGTGTAGGCCTAAACGTTGTCAAACGTGTCTGCATTTATGTATGAACTATATAATTATAGCTATAGGCTGGTAGTGAGTAATTAAGTAAATAAGTAAGTAGGCCTATGTAAATAAAGAAGTAAGTAAGCCTGGTAGTCTACATGGGGCGGTATTTTGGCCTGGGCTTACTTAGCTCATGTAGGCTTATAATATGCTTAGTGTCGACATTATAGGCGGCTGTTAGCTTATAAATTCACCTACTCGCCCACTGCACTGGCAAATCCTAACCGTAATTTTTGCCCCAACTTTTGAGCTTAAAATTGGCACAAACAGCCGCTGGAATGGTTTGAACTGTAACCGATTTTGGCTGTCTGCGTTTTTTGTTCTCCGGTCGAAAGGCCGTACATAACAGCCGGACGAGACCCATGATGCGGCCTATTAAAAAAACCGCACAATAAAGCTGGCGATGACTTATAATCAGCAGCAGCAGCAGCAGCAGTAGCATCCGTCCATTGTCACGCAGATCCTGAACTGTGATCACGTGCTGTAGCTTACATATAATAGTCTACAGTAGATCACCATAGCTGCCCTATCATGTGCATTCGGTTGACGAACAGCAACACAGACAGGCGTAAACAGGATGTATGCTAGATAGATTTACGCTTATATATTCGTCTGCTTGATAAGCTATAGCCCTGTATGTCACCGTGACAATACCCTGCATCGCACATGCATCAAACAACGAATAGGTATACTGTGTCAGTAATGTATCCGTCGGCAAATCTAATCCGAATCTGCAATAAATAGGCCTATAATTATTACCACTGATATTAACAGCCGCATGATCCGCCGTGCCGTCTCAATTGCGTATTTGTGTGCGGCGTTAGGCAGTATGCGGACCAAATCACAATAAGACATAAAATACAAAAAAAAATACTGCAGTACCAGAATAGCTACAGTATGCAGGCACGGTCAGACAGTATTCTTTACAACAGCGTGGAGTCGGTATGCATGCAAAACGCTGTCTGCAAGCTTGATGTGAGTGTGTTAATACCGTTATTATAGCGATTACTGCACTGAGCTCGGTGTGTTCTTGCCCCGTAGTTGCCATAACCTAAGCAACGGCACGCTCCACCAAACTTTTTTCCAGGTCGCTTAACAACAAACAGAACTCAGCTATACTGTTGCCAATCAAGTGCCTATAATAAGATCAGCTGCTTCTGAGAAACCACGCAAGTTTGTGGGCCACGCGTATTATTCGGAAATGTTAAAGCAGAAGCAATATTATCAAACAGCGTACAAGGTTTGTGAACGATTTCTTAGTTGAAGTTTTCAAATACAACTGTTTCTAAAAATTTTTTTTTGCTTTTTGGTCTTGATTTTGAATCATTTTGGACGAATATTCAAGTTTTCATAGATTTTATAGATAACACAGGTGCGAATGGACAAAACAGCAAAAATACATAAAAGCATAGGCATTTACAGGGTGGGCCAAAAATCGGCACCATTTTTATACGCCTTAACTTTGTCAAATATTTACACATTTTCAAAATTGTTGCAGGAAAAAAATTGTAATAGCACTATCACTGCAAACTTTTCACACTTCAAATGTGTCGCTACATTGCCTTGTAAAATGTCAGTGTTTTAAAAGCTATTATTGAAAACAAAACTTCTGTAACTACACATTTTACAAAAATTAACAACAGAAAACGTATTTATTGTCTCAGTTATTATCTACAGCAACTGTCATATTCTGCAGTTTTTACCTCAAATGTTCAATGTGTCCGCCTCGCCGCTGCTGGATGACGCACACAATCCGGCGATGCCACTGACCAATGGCGCGATCAACGAAACGCGGCGTTGTTGTGCTTTTACAAGACACAAGGTAGTGTGGCGACACACTTTAAGTAAAATCTTTAATGAAAGTGTTAATACAAATTTTCTCTCAATTCTAACAGTGAAAAAATTATGACAATCGGTTAATATTTTACGATGTTAAGACGTATAAAACATGGTGTCAATTTTTGGGCAGACCCTATAAGGCATGCGACCACAGATTAGGCCTACGCTCATCGATGTATCAGCTAGGCCCGTCAGGCAAAAGCACTTTTATTTCTGCCATTTTCAATCGGCCGTCCTTGGTCACGACACGTTTCAGATGCTGGTGGAGTGTGTTTAGCTTATGCTAACGCGTCTGGAATCTGGATTACGGCAACAGGGTGTTGGCCTGCCTTCCGGTCTACCTGGTCCGTCGACTCCAGTCGGTGCTGAACGCGGCTGCGCGACTGACGTACAGTGTATCATCTGCGTCGATCTGACCACATCACTGACGTGCTTGTCTGTCACCATTGGCAGCGCGTGCCGGAGCGAGTCCAGTACAAAATCACCGTTCTGGTGTACAAAGTCTTGTACGGACTAGCGCCGACAAACCTTAGTCCACTCAACTACGTCGCCGAATTACCAGGCAACCGACCGCTTCGTTCTGCTAGCTCCAACCGTCTGGCAGTGCCTCCGGTCAAGCTGACAACCGTCGCCAATCAAACATTTCCGGTTGTTGGCCCACGGACCTCGAACGATTTGCCAAACGACTTGACATCTGCCGAGTCACTATTCACCGTCTGTCAACAACTCAAAACTTACCTTTTCGTCAAATTTTTCTTTCTGACTAGCCTATTTTCTGGACTGAACTTATGTCTTTTTAGTAAACCTAGCAGGCTAATTCAAAAATTGCGGATGGGATTGATTGATCAAAGAGCGCTGCACTGATTCCAGCTTATTACCATAATACAAGTAACTGTACAGTAAAAAAGACCAAACAGGGAAACGAGTAGGTTATTTTAATAATAAGACGCGCATACACAACAAATTCTTTTGTTAACACCTCAAAATTTTTGCTAAGACCTGCAAGACCAAGACTGATACTTTTTTTGTTCTCGAAGCGCCTCGATATCAAAACTTTAATCTCGAAAACTATATCATTGCTGTGTTTACCTTTTTAGACTGAACTAACTATAAATATCTTTTAAATCATTTGAACTATGCTAGATGTAATGGTCCATTGGAAATTAAGCTAATCCCGATTGACAAGGAACTTAAGCTTCTGCAAGTCTCAAACGACGATTCGTTGAAACGATAATGGCATGGTATATAGACCACGACTACGAGTAGTTTTTGCTGTACATGTCACTGTTTCGTTTGTCATTTCACGCTCGCTATTGAGTTTTTTTTTTGTGTGTTTGTGCTACGCCTTTCTGAAGTGCAGAGCGATTGTACCGAACTAACATAATAGGAGTGGCTCGGAGTAGGCCTATTACGTTTCATTTTCTAATGCTTCAGAGCAATCGCATGAGTCAATGTGTCAGAGTAATGTGTGCTTAGTCTATGTTCTTGCCATACCAAGATACAACAAAATTTATCTGTCCAATGCAATGCATAGCATTGGACAAAATAATTATACAATCACTTAGGCCTACGTGTCTGTTTATCCGCCGTCCGTTCGTCGGTTCATAGTCTGTGGACAACACAGTGGCGTGAATTATGGGCCGATTGTCACCAGATTTGCAACATAGCTTTCCCGAAAGAAAAGATTTCACTACCCGGTTGTTTGATCGGACGTTGTGCGCATGCCATGTGCTATTGGCGACTAATCTACAGCCTGCGACCGCAGTCGAATTTACCGTCGAATGACGCCTGATAACTGACATTAATGATTAAAATAAACTGCATTTTGTTGTTGTTTTTAAACTGGAGTAGTGCTACCACCACTATAGTTAGTCGCTTGTCTTCAGTTTTGATTTAAATTTATGGGCGTTTTGTTGTAGCATATAATGGCACTTTTGTTTTACACAATTTGTCGGTGCTGTTCGCACATATGGAGCAGAGTCGCTTTTATTTCAGCTGGGTGTTTAGTTGGATCTTTTCAGAAAGACAACAATATGGCTGCCGCGCATTATAAACAACAAGATCATATACGTCGTGTTTCTGCGCGAAGTTTTCTGACAAACATTTCGCTAGACGGTTCTCACAGAGACACGTGTTATGGAAAGTTGGTGGTTAGCAGACGCCACAATGTGCATGTCGATGCGGACGCTGTGGCGCAAGACAACAGACTGACGCAGCCGATCTGCCCTGTGTCCGGACTCGAATTGTCGGATATGATCGGTCTTGACCTGCCAGCGGCCGACAGTAACGCAGCCGACGGTTCTGCTGACAGTAAAGTACAAATTTCGTCGGAATCGGTTTTAATTAGGTGCATGTCAGCAGTTTTTTGTTCAAGGGCATACTCTTGTTGCTGTTTTCAGTCAGAAATGCTTGTCTCTTTATGTGTGTGTGTTTGTTTTCAATGATGATGTCGTCGTTTTCACTTATTTTTTAAAGCTTTTTGCATTTAGTTTCAGCCACATTGTTACACATTATTTGTCTACAGAGTTACAGCTCGATATAATATTGCATCTTAGTTCTCGCTATTTTTTTCTTTTTTGATTTTTTCCTCCATGCCAGTAATTGTTTAATTTCTTTTATTTTAGCACCATTTAAATCAGTTTCAGCTTTTTTGTAACGTGCTTGATTCAACTGGCAGCCAGGTTTTTAGCACCATTCTATTATGCATATATCATGTATTTTATTTACACTGATGTTCATGTTTTGTTTGCATTATGCGTAATTTAGAAGTACATCGGCATTTGGTGATCGGACGAGGTCGTCTTGGAAAAGACGCTTATTTCCGTCGGTCTCTATTCCAGATGATGAAGCTTCTGGTTCCACTAATGCAGACGTTGTATTAGCAACGGATCTGCCATCTGGTTTGTTTGTATTGATTTTTTACGTGCGAAAGTGAGCATAGCTAGCTATAGCGCGTATTAGCTATGGTCATTCTGTCTGTCTGTCTGTCTGTTCTGGTGTCATGACCCGGTACTGTTCTAAGACAAGGTGAGATAGAGACTTCCGGTTTTCACCATGTGATAGCCTAGAGTCTCTACTATTTTGTGACAAAATTTCATGCCGCTGGGCGAAGGAGATAAACCGATATTAGCAGCGAACAGGAACTGCTGTAAGCTTTCGCGCATCTCATGAGCATTAGCTCAGATTCCTTGTTGATATCAGCTGGTTTTTATGCACGAGAGCTAGCTAGCTAGCTATAGCGCGTATTAGCTCGTACGGTAATTCTGTCCATCTGTCCGTCACATCCCCGTACTGTTTCTAGACCAGGTGAGATAGAGACTCGGGTTTTCACCATATGATAGCCTAGAGTCTCTAGTATTTCGTGACAAAATTTTGTGTCCCTGGGTAAAAGGGGTCCCCACGAACGAGGGGCGAAAGAGGGGCACCCCTCTTAAAAAAACATTATTCTGCCACTATGGTTCAGGACTCTAATGTGGAAATGGTTGCAAATAGGCACAGACATGCTGCTTATCATAACAAGCACTGGCGACAAGCTTTTGAGAAGTGTCAACATCGATGACCTTGAATGACCTTGAACTCCCAAAATTAGGAGTTTTAGTGAATTTTTCATGATTTTGGGCTGTGACACGCATTTCAGGAGTGAACTGCGTCGAAATGGCTGGAGACAGACAAGACAATGTGCCTGTGAAATTTTTAGCATGGAATGTAGATATTAGCAGTTTAAGTCCGGACCCTCTATATTTAAGGAGGCCTGCGCACGTGGGTGTCAAAGAGGGGCACCTGTCTAAAAAATGGTTATTTATCCGCCATTGGTTTGTGTAGCGTGTAAATGGTTGCAGATAGGAACAGACATGCTGCTTATCATAACAAGCACTGACAACAAGCTTCTTAAAAATGTCAACATCGACCTTGAATCCTAAAAACATTGATTTTGAGTGATTTTTTGGCGATTTTTAGTCGCCGACTGCTGTTTGATCGCAGCTTAGACAGCAGACAGCGGCGGGTGGCAACCACTTATACTGAGTGAGCAGATATTGGTATTGTATTTCAGTCAAAAAAATATCGCCCAATACCCGATCCACCCCAATACCGGCCAGTATTGGAATACCCCAATGCTAGTATCATTCGAACCCTAGTATGAAATTTTTAGTATTGAATGTAGATTTCAGCAGTCCACAAGTCCTGACCCCTTGCATTCAACAAGGCCTCCACACACGGGTATCAAACAGGGGTACCCCCTGAAAAGTGGTTATTTTTTCGATATTGGCTTGTCCAGCATGAAAATGGTTTCAGATAGGCACAGACATGCTACTTATCATAACAGGCACTGGTGACCTGCTTTATAGTTGTATTAACGTCAATGACTTTGAATGATGTTGAACACCAAAAATAGTCTTTTAGTGATTTTTTGGGGGATTTTTGGCTGCAGAATTTTGTGACGAAATGAATAGACGTAGACCAAGACAACTTACGAACAGGAACTGCTATAGGCTCTCTCACGTCTTTAACTTATGAGCATTAGCTCAGATTTCTTGTTACTGTTAGATGTTATGGTCTGCTGTGTTAAACTGTGTTTGAAACATCAGTAGAATGTTGTTTTACTTCATATGATCTAAAGCAAAATTAGTTGAATTTTATTCTTTAACATTAGTGTGATATTATTAATTATGTTACTATTCTCGAGTCCTGACCTTTGGTCAAACCGTGAGACTCTTCACAGTCTTGTAAGAACAGATGCATGTGTGGATGTGTTGCGTATGCTGTAGCACTGGTGCACACACAGAACCCTCTACATTCATCTTCCAGTTCTCTCAGCTCTGAAAGCTCCTGTCAGAGGTCTTCTGACATTAGGAAACTATCCACAGCATTGCACCGACGACGGAAGAAATCACCAGACTGCAAACGGTACAAAACTGGCACTTTGAACAGTTTCAGCAGCTGATTAAAGGCACTTCTGTTTAGCCTGTTGAGAGCACATCACATTTTTGTAACTAACTGTTATATTGTGGTTTTTGGAGTTAAGATATTTATCACATTGTTAGTTCATATATTGAGAATGTGGCTTATTGACTGTTAAATTGCATCGTTTTAGTTATCTTACTCACTTACTAACCTACAAGTTACTAGTTATTTACAAGGCCAATTAGAGTTTAGTTAACTTTTTCAGTTTTGTTGTGTTATACAAGTCAAAAATGTCAAAAAATTGCACAAATAGGTTAATATTTACAAGCTAAAAGCTGTATTATAATAGTGTGTCTGGAGTTCCCATCTTTTGAATGCTTTGCCGCACTATCAGTAGTCTGTTGAATGTCATCTGGGAACCAGTTTCAAGTTTTATATTTTATGACACTTGATTCGCAGTGCAGTGATGATGAAGCTAGCCACAAGTGGCTTATTGAACTCATGTTGCATAGACTTATGTATGCATTTGTGTTTTGGTGTGATTAGATATGTAGTGGTTACTGCAAGGCGAAAGTCTCCTTTCGTCATGTACTCATCTGTTGCTTACAGCAAGAATATGTATCCTATCAGGTTCATTCTTATCTACTGTTTTTAAAATTTAATTATGTAGATTGATGTAAAAATCCACTCTGTTGATCTACAGTAAAATGTAATAAAGAACTCAAGTTGTATGTATAAAGAGTTGATAAAATTAAACTATATACTGTTTTTGATTATCGACGCTGCCAGTTGCCTTTTGCGACAGCTTTACGTGGCATAACTTTCATTCATAAGGCCACGTTTTCATGGCATGAAGATAAATAGCAGTAATCTTGTTAAGAGAGCCAAGTCTGAAAGGCAGCATCATCTGTTGCTGGTTAGCTTGTGTTGATAGTTGATGACTTGTCTGCATTTTTGTTTTGCTAGTAAATAAAGCTGCACAAATTAACAGTGAATCACATGATTAGTCATTACAAGAAATTTGAGCTAATGCTCACGAGATGCGCGAAAGCCTATAGCAGTTCTTGTTTGCAGGTAATCTTAGTTTATCTTCATCCATTTCGTCGCAATTCACTCTTTTGCAGCCAGAAATCGCCCAAAAAAATCGCTTAAAATCAATACTTTTAGGGTTCAAGGTCATTCAGGGTCAGCAATGTTGACATTCATAAGAAGCTCATCGTCAGTGCTTAGACATGCTTATTAGCTTCTAATTGAAATTAATCATTAATTAATGGCTTATTTTGCAGTAGTTCGTCATTACAGCTCTGTAAATAATTGTTTTGTTGGAATGCGCAGAGAGCATACAGCAGTGAAAGCTCCGTCAGCTAACATTACTGAATCGACGCAGCATATCTTGACATCAGATGCTGCGGCAAACGCTGAATCTCAGGTATAATGTTAACCAAGCAGCATCAAAACTGCACGCATTTATGTCAATAATATGTTTATTGTGACTTGACATACCAGTATCAAACACTGGTTGTGTTTGTATGCTGTCGCTGTTTGATAAATGTCTTGAACATTCCATTTTTTTAGAACAGAGTCATTTAATGATCGTGATAAGGACCTGGTTCAGATCGCACAAGAGAAAGTCAGTAGATTACTGAAATATTGCCCGAAAGCTGCAGTCTTGATGTAAAGAGATAAAAGATGTTTATTTTTACTACTTTCTATTTTCTGGAATATATATGAGCATTTTATCATTATATGTATCCATGCAATATACAAGTATATATTGTGGTTTTTACACATTTAGCTTATCTTTGAATGATATGGTTGTCATAAATTAGGTCTGGCTCAGCTGGTTATAAGTAGGATAGTTATAAAGATGAGTTTCCCAGCTACATGCTTGGACAGTTTTGATGCGCTTTCATTGCAGCAGGTTATTCTGTAACTTTTCTGTCACAGCTGTACTACAGTAGCTAAATTAAATTGTAATATTTTCTAAAATTGGAGACTAATCCATAATAGTGTGGTAAACAGCTAGAGCTTTCTCTGTTTATGATTATCAGTTGATCTCTGTGTATTCTCTGTCTGAGTTGTCTTTTTTTACATTACTGTATGTTTTCTGTCATGTCTGTTTATGTTGTTTTTTTTCATTCACTTTTATCAGGCCTTGCTACCTGATAAAAGTCTCACGGTAATGAGAACAACCAATAATATTTTACCGCGGTATTAACGGTAATGGGGATAGCTGTAACGGCAATACCACGGTAACGGAGATTAACGCTGCAGTATTACTGTGGAAATGGGGAAAATGTACAGAAAATAGAATATTTAACATGCTGTTAATTGCTAGTAATCGAAAGTGAGAATGGCTGATGCCAGCCAGACGTTTACTCGACATCACCAATCTGTTTCTCTCGCCTGCAGTGTGTCTTCTCGTCATGTCCACTGCACCTGTGTGGGCCTTTATAGCAAGTGGGGTATACTAGGAATGACAATAGGATCGCCGCGACAGGAGTGACTATTACCCTAGAGGCATGACGACCATGCTGTTCCCGGCGCTACTGCCCAGTTGTAATTCCTGGACCCCTGGTACTTCCACACGCTTCCTGTGTGGCCTGATGTTTCGCTAACCATTCAGCAGACTGTCGAATGTTAAACGTCTGCATAGCTAGACAGTCCATACATTAACGATAATGACACTTTTCTACCATGTGTGCACAGGTTTATGTTTTAACTTGTATGTGAAATCAAGGCCCAACAGACACTTGTGATTGTGATGGATGGAAATTTGGCATTTCATTCAACTTGCGAAGGATGGAAAATGGCGGCTGTATAGGGCAGCGGGGATGGGGCAGGTA
>Ga0209671_1004297_pt1 | contig 14071 bp, 8 predicted proteins | sample WorMetHERISLAND2_2_FD_187401 | JGI IMG/M metagenome (GOLD analysis project Ga0209671, IMG submission 187401) | Marine gutless worms symbiont microbial communities from Max Planck institute for Marine Microbiology, Germany - Olavius geniculatus... | ecosystem: Host-associated > Annelida >... | reverse complement strand
GTTGCCACTAGATCTCATATTTTAAAGTTATACTGCACCTGCACCAAATATGGTTTCGGCTGGAGTTTTGCCCCAGATCCGGTTGGGGCAGCTTACAGAGCTCCCCCAGACTCCTTAGCTGGGTATTAAGGATCTTTACTTCTAAGGAAAGTGAGGAGAGAAAAAGAGGAAAAAGGAAAAAAAGTGAGAGGGTACAATAAAACGAAAAAGAGCGAAAGGAACAGCAGTAAACTAAATGGAGAAAAGAGGAAAGAAACGCAGCTTCTGTCATCAAAACAAGAATTCAGTTTGGGAAGCCTCTTCAGTCTGTAGTCCATGTATAAAACCAGATTTATCTTTACATCAGAAATCTTCATTCTGCTCCGCTTACGCTTCTCGCAAAGCTTTTAAGTTTCATCTGTTCTCGCAACTTTCGACTGTCGCAGTCTGTCAGTGTCACTCAGTCACTGATGTGCTGTAGATTGGTAACTGTAAGCCACGATATAATGATAACAGTAATGAAAGCGAAGCGTCGACGAACCACTTTGTAGGACCTCATCGTGAAGAGGTTTGCCATCAGAGTCGAGAAGCCAGGAGCAAGGCAGCTTTGAGCAATGAAACCGAGTTTGAGTTCCGCTAAGCACACGGCGTCGTCGCCTCGCTTCCAGTCCCAGCTCGGAATATTGAGCAAATACGACTACAGCACAACACGATCAACCAACATAACGGTACAGCGGTAAGTATACAATTTTATTATCCAGTCTGTTTTATTGCTGTAATTTTTTGTGAATTTATGTGTTTGTTTTTCGGCCCACACAAAAAAATTAATATGCCAAAAATTATACGACATTACATCAACAAAACAATAGTCTCTGCAACAATTAGCCGCTATGATAAACACTGTGTATGAAACATTATAACGCTTACAGTGTCATTTGTTTTGTACAAAGTACATGCAACTGCATAAAAATAAATGTGTAGATATCTCACACATATATGCGGATAGTAACAAGATAAAAAAAATTTTCAGCAAATTTTAGTTTAAAATAGCTGGTCTAAACATTCTCGTTTTAAACTGGTTTAGCAGCAATTCGAATACTTTTTCTGGTTCATCTAATAGCCGCACGAATAAAATTTTCAGTCGTCCATCGGCAGAGAATTAACAGGCACCTTGTTGTGATACTGAAGTAGCTGGACGATGATTTTGATGTCGTCATGGTAGTTCTTGATGGAGATGACTCGCAGAATGTTGGCCGCGTCTTCCGCATCTGGATCCTCGCAGTATTTGTTAGCAAGCACCAGGCACGCGTCCGCCTCTTTGATCTGACAAACAAACCAACAGCAAAGTTCAGCGCTACAACAATGTGCACTGACTTCATGAATCCTTGGACTGTTAACGAGTTTTTTCGTTCCAGGTTCACTCATTTCAGTTCTCGTTATTTCCTTCTGTTTAGACTTATTCTCTTCCATGAATTGTTCGTTTCTTGCTTTTGTGATTATTACATAGCGGTACTTGTTCCATTTTTTTGCATTTCAGTTCCGTTTAAAACTGTTTTTTGTTCTTTTAGTTTCCTGCCAATGTTTTGGTGCAAATCTCGCATCATGTGACATCGAGCGTGTCGATGAGAGTCGCTTGCTATATTCCGCATTACGACAGCAATATCGTCGTCGTCAGCATCTGCAGGGAATGATCCAGGAAGCTGCGCGCTGCAGCCTGAGCGAGCGAGTGGAGCTGTAGCCCTGCGACACACACGTGCCCAGCGAAAAGGCCGTCCGGACACCGGCTCGCATTAAATATTTAACAACAGTTGCCAACGGTGATTGTCTACGAGTGAATGACTGGCTGTACGATGTGCGTTGTGGCGATAACGAACTTGGTCAACGAACACGCAAACTGCTGCTGCTGCTGCTGCTGGCCACACCACCGCATCCAACGTACTTCGACGCATCACATATCCTACAGCGAGTGATATGCGTCGCAACTCGCAATGTGAGCGTTTTACTGCCAAACGGAGCATCATGTGCAAAACTTTTGCTGCAACATCGGATTAACGTAAGGCACGGCGCATCGCTCTGTCACTGCACTATTGAATTGACTTTTTCCGATAAGTTGGGATAACGACGTCAGGGCGCCTTACCGAGTGACGAAACCAACGCAAGAACCATTGGAACAAGCGTGGAAAAATGCTTCTAACCCTGCGAAGTGCCGCTATGACGACAAAAATTTCAGTTTTTAAATGTGCGATATTGAAATTTGTATTTAATTTTTTATTATAAGGTTTATTACATATTTCTATGATTGTATATTATGGCACACTTGTGCTACAAATGAGGGCCGCCATAGCAAGTTATCCGCTAGGATAAATGATATGATATAATGTGATAAGAGAGACAGATCTTACGTTGACTCTGTGTAGGTCGTTAGCGTCCATAACGGTTCCCTGGTAGAACTCGACCTGAGTGAAATGTCTTTTAAACAACCCTTCCAACTCCAAGTCTGGCTCTTTCCTGCACAACACAAGCACGACAGCAGCAGTTTATACTCAACAAATCGAAGTTGATGAGTAGAGACAAAAAACAGGGAAATCTGAAATACGCATTTGGAAGGCGAACAACGGAAGCGACAAAAGAAGTAAAACGCAGATGTCCGAATCATAGCATGGTAAAACAGTAGTTGGCATATATTGGTGTCGGTGTAAAACACTCACTTACCACCGTGTTTGTACCAATCAACTACCGCAAAATCTAATCACCGTTGAATAACATCACCAATATGCGATGGTGAACAACTTGAACTTTTTCCTATATCATTTGGCAAATACGGCCTTGTAATATCTGCAATTTTTTTGTTGTGACAGATTTCGTGGAGTCTAGGTAAGCGAGTGACATAACTTTGATTCTTTAGTTAACATTCTACATTTTATATTTTCTGACTAACTGCATTCGGATAGTTATTTCACACTCCTACTCCGTGAACTCCATTGGCTTCGGATTCTGGAACGGATCACCTTCAAACTGTCGTGCCTCGTCTTCCGGTCTCTCAACGGCACAGCACCTGTGTACCTCGCCGACAGCATCAACCGCGGAACTGACGTCACCACAAGGCGGAGTCTGCGTTCCAGCTCATCAACGGCGGTCGTTGTTCCAGTAACTCGTTGCAGCACGATCGGGGATCGCGCTTTTCCGGTTGCTGCTGCCCGTGCATGGAACAGTCTACCATCGTTTGTCACATGTTATCGTCGTCACTGTCGACTTTTAAGCGTCATTTGAAGACGTACTTGTTCGCAACATCCTACTAGTGACGTTCATTCTAGTTCTCCTAGTTTTCTGTTTGCCGAACATGTCGACTTTTACTGTAATTATGTTACGTTTCCTTGAAGTCTACTTAGACTAAATGCCACGATAATAATTTCCGTGCATATTGCTCACGATGACGTTGTGGTCAGTGATGCTGTGTTGCAGTCCTTCAACCGAGTTAAGATTGAGAATGCCATTCTGCTAAGAGCGCCTCTCTTTCTTGGCTCAGCACTCGACAGGGCGTGGAACAAACGTTGAGACGACCTTGCCAGAGCAGTTGGCAGACTTAGCGCCATTAACTCTCAGGATGCTTTAATACTTTTGAAGTTATCTTTTAGTGCTCCAAAAGTTCTTCATCTTTTAAAATGTTTTCCATCAGTCGCTCATAACTCTCTGGCGAAGTTTGACGACCTTCTAAGATGTTTGATTCAACTTAAAACCAATTCGGACCTTAGCGACATTCAGTGGACTCAGGCCAGTCTACCCGTCAAAGAGGGCGACCTTGGAGTAAGACGTGTGTCTTCGCTTGCACTCCCTGCTTTCTTGGCTTCAGCAGCGAGCACACTGTCCCTCCAAGTTGACATCTTGGCCTAATGTCCGAGTTCTGATAATGACTTTCTTCAGAACTATTTATCCGATTGGTCAATCAAGTTTGGTAATGTGCCAGGCGTCTTACCTGGTAAACAACCGTTCTGGGACCGTCCTGGCGTTCTAGAAGACAAGGCACTAGTAGAATCCAGTCTGCACACGGCACATCACCAGGCATTATTTCTGGCAGCGTCTTCACAACAGAGCGGGGACTGGTTGTTTGCTTTGCCGACTGCTTCATGCGAACTCAAGTTGGACGATAAGGCAGTGAGAGTTGCTGTCGGTCCGAGGCTAGGGTTGGACCTTTGCGTCCCACACAACTACCACTGTGGCTCCCAGTTGACGCTCGTGGTCTTCACAGCTTTGTATGCAAGAGAGCTCCGGGTAGGTCATCAAGACATCATGCTCTTAACGACTTGGTAGCTCGTAGCTTTGCTTCAGCCGGAGTTCCCGTCACTAAAGAGCCAGCCGGATTATTCCGGTCGGACGGAAAACGTCCAGATGGCGTGTCATTGCTTCCTTGGCAGAGCGGCAAGTCTGTGTTGGGACGTCACGGTCACTTGCCCATTGGCCGAGTCATAAGTCGACAGAGCATCTCACCAGGAAGGTGCAGCAGCAGAGTTGGCGGCCACTCGCAAAAGGGACAAATATGTTGATCTTGGTGCCCGTTATTTATTTCAGAGGATTTCTGTTTTGGTGCAGCGCTTCAATGCTGTTTTGTTGCACGACAGTTTGCCGGCCGCTGACTGCACGGACTGACGATCGTACCCACCTTTGTATTTTGTAGTTAATTTTTAGGCTCCCTCGGGAACGGAGTACCGAGGGTAAGAAAAATAATAATAATTTCCAGACTTGTAAATTTTATTAAATGTCTGCCGTCAGACACACGTTAAATTGTTCGTATATCACATGAAAAACGACTTTAGGCGGTCTGCAAACCTGTTCATGATAACTAGCTGGACGTCGACGTCTTCACGGTCGTCGTGCAAAAAGTCCGACATGAAGTTCGACACTGACTCATACGTGATGTGACCACACAGCACGATATGCCTGTCAACAATCAGCAGCACTCATATTCTCACTACACAACAAGTTACAACGAGAGCAGAACAGTCGTGCGAGAGTCGTCCGCTGGGTGAAGGGGGTCCCCACGAACGAGGGGGCGAAAGAGGGGTACCCCCTTTAAAAGGCGTTATTCTACCGTTATTGGCTCGTCTAAAGTAAAATGGTTGCAGATAGACACAGATGCTGTTTATCATAACAAGCACTGGTGACGAGCTTCTTAGGAATGTCAACATCGATTACCTTGAATGACCTTGAATCCCCAAATAAAAGGTTTTAGTGAATTTTTTCGCGATTTCGGGCTGCGACACGTTTTCAAGAGTAAATTGCGACGAAATGGCTGGAGATAAACCGATACAACCTGCATATAAAATTTTCAGTATTGAATGTAGATTTTAGCAGTCGAAGTCCGGATTCTCTATGTCCAGGGAGGCCTGCGCACGTAGGTGTTAAAGTGGGGTATCACTCTAAAAATAGTTATTTATTCGCTGTTGGCTTGTCTAGCATGAAAATGGTTGCAGATAGCCACAGACATGCTGCTTATCATAACAAGCATTGGCGATGAGCTTCTTAGGAATGTCAACATCGACGATCTTGAACCTTAAGAATAGAGGGTTTTAGTGTTTTTTGGCGATTTTTCGCTGCAAAAGCGTGAATTATTGTGAAGAAGTGGATAGAGATGGACCAAGACAACCTGCGAACTAAAACTGCTATAGGCTCTCGCGCGTCTCATGAGCATTAGCTCAGATTTCTTGTGTGTGCATATATTGCGGCTAAACCAAATACGTACGTACGGTTTAGCTACAGTATATATGCACACACGAAAAAGTAGAGATCATACTACTATGTGTACAGAATTTTGTAGCAAACGGATGACGTTTGACAAAGTTATAGTAAAAAAAGCTAAAAATACCGATGGACTAAGTTCGCGGACCCGAGCATGGCGCCGTCAGTCCTTATTTTAAGATGTCTATGAAATGTAGTAATAACATCTCTCTATCGACACGTGTAGGCCTATGCAGTGCTTTAAAAATCTTGTCTGTTCTTTACTCATCTTGACCCTACAGCGCATTAAACAATCTGTGTGCCACTGTGCTGAATAAATTTATTGTGTATTGTGCATTGTACCACCGAGCGAGTTCTAAACTCCTGACTGTTAAAACATGCGTCAGTCTGAACGTGAAGTCAAACTACGAGCATAACTCGTAATTCTGAGGCTCGGTGTTAGCGCTGTATCGGTTCTGCTCGTTCTTAGCACGACGTCTCGTAAAATAAGTCAGCAGCAAGCAATCGAGCGGAGCAATGAACTCTTGGAGTAATTTACGGCGAATCGCTTTCCGTCGGTCGTGTGACCCGGTAACTTCTCAGAGCGAGTCACGCAGTTGACATACGGACGTGACGTTGACACGTCGGTCCGTGCTTGCTCACTGCCTCGTCCCGCGTCAGTGCCAACAGCAGCCGCCACACGTACGTCAAACGCCGCCATTCTGTCGACGTTTTATTGCCTGGCAGCGAGCAGCGAAGTCGTTCGTTGTCTGCCTGCCCGCAACAAAACATTCCTCGTACACGCGCGTCGCTCGCTCGTGGCGTTAAAGGACTCGCTCGGGCCGAGGCGTTACCGTCACCGCAGATATGAGTCGGTGGGGCCGGGCAGTCGATTAGTTGGTCCTTCCTCTCAGTGTGCACGTCCCAACGGGACCGACAAGACGCCCGACCGACCGTCCGACCGTTGGTCCGTGCGTCGTTTGGTCGCCGTCGATCGATAGTAAGACCATTCCGTGGGCTCGCCGCTCATACTTCCGGGCGCCGGTCAGCGGTATCGCTGGCAGCCACACACACACACACACGGGCGGGCGAGCGAGCGGACGCCATGCAGCGAGATGGACGACCACAAGCGCTGCTATGCCACGCGTGAATATTGGAACACAACAGCTCTACGAGCAAGCACAAGCCCGCCCGCGCTGCCACCGGCCCAACAACCATCTACCACTGCGTCACTGCCCGGCGACTGAAACTGATCGCGCGAGAGGAACACGGACGAGCCGGGTCTTATTTCTAATGACTGATTTAATCGCTTGCGTTCGTAGCTCTGAAGCGAGTTCGTAAATTGGACGCCGAAACCGATCCACTAACTAAGGAGGACGCGATTATGACGTCATTGGTCGATTTGCGTCCAATGCACAGCCACTAGTTTGTCTTCTTGACCGGTGATGCTTAAAAGCTGAACGTTAAAACTAAAAACTGAATATAGAAATGCATAAACCACGCAAAAAGTCGAGAATTTAATAGCTATGCGACAACAGAAATGTAGCAACTGTCTTACGCGTGATCAAGAGAATGACGAAAGTACGCAAGTGCTGGAGAGAGGAAACTTGCTGGCGAGACTAATACACTGCAAGCACTGAGCAAGAATTTAACTAGATCTATACGCGCTTTTACTGGTCACTGACAACTAGTACCAGGGATGTGCACGAGACCTTCTGAGCCGAGACCGAGACGTTCAAAATTTTGTTCGAAATGAGACGTTTAAAATCCGAGACGAGACCGAGACGAGACGTTGCAACTTCCGAGACGCTGGCCGAGACCTTGAAGCTCCCGAGACTCGAGAGTTTCGGGAGTTTCATTTCGACTAGGTTATTTTATGACAAAAAAGACTGACATGGCATAATTCTGCTTTATGATAAATAAGTAAACGAAAAAGTAAAAACACTGTAAACGAATATGTCTAAGCCACAAATGTCATGCTGGTTAGTATCGCTCTAACTGCAGCTACAGTATGCACCGCGAGCGCCTGCACAAAACGACTCGACAAGATTCAATGGCCCGAGACCCGAGACGAGACCGAGACGAGACGTTAATAAGTCTCAAGACCGCCTCGAGACCGTCTCGAGACCGAGCGCCTCGACCGAGACCACATCTCTGACCAGTACGGATAACAAGTAATTACGTGGATGTATACATTTATTATTACAGTGTCGGCTACAAAAAAAAACTATTTCGGCTCTAAGCGAATCACAATTTTATAAACGGAAGTCGAGCCCTGGCCGCCTAATAGGGTGATATAAAAACTTTGTAAGCCTAATATTTTATTCCAGTGAATGATTCTCTTAACATTTTTGAGTCGAGCACTGAGCTGGTAATCGATCTGTTGGTGTGTATATATGCGAAGCTGAAGATCGCGCGATTCATCAAAACGCCGCCGAGTCAGTCACAGGAAGGTCCAATAACGACGGCGGCGTACACGAAGCTCGAACGTACGTGACAAAATGGATGACTGCTATTAAGAGCAGAGGGAGCTGATGTCGTGTGCTGTAAACTCAGCAGCGCCGCCATCGCTCATCCAACATGCACACACAGCGGCCTGCCTCAGCATCCGTCGATACCAACATCGACTCAGCAATGTATTAACGTGCATCGGAACAACGTCATTCTACTAAATATCGCCACATTACGGCGCCTACAGAGAGACTGTCGTATCTCTCATTAGGCGGCATAGATGAAAGCATCAGCGATTCTGGCCATTGCGACAGATATTGTCGTAGCGTGGTCTGTATGTCCGTCGACAAATTCTTACTGCTCTTTACCTATGACCCATGAACTAACGGTAGACCTAACCAAAAAGTTCTTGTATTTTTGAAGCCTTATTTCGTACTTGACTCCGGCGATGTGATATAAACGCTTTGATACTTTGCTAGCATGCTGTTGGCGTTTATATCGCGTTATGTTACGGTTCCAATGTATATGTATATAGTTAAGCTACTGCAATAAATTACAATCACACAGACAAGCATGCAATGTAACACACTTCATGCAAAAGCAAAACTGAAGTGCAGATCACAGCCTTAAACACCACTCGACAATAATAGCTTGGACAACACAACACAGCAAAGCCGTTGCAAACTTCTTCAATAACGAAGTACATAATTAACATTCCCGCATTTTATGCCACAATGTCACAAATTGTTATTTTTTCGCAAAATATGCTACGCCCAGATTATCTTAGCTTGTTTTCTTTCCATTTAGTGACTAGCAAATCGTGACATTATAGCTGTGTTTAGCTCGTGGCTTATTTTCTTGTTGCTTTGTATTAAAGACGCATAAATCTATTTACAAAATCTATCTAAAAATTATATCTCAATAATTAATATAAGAAAAAACTCGCAAAAAGTAAATACATAGAAACTTGCAACTTTTACACTACCGGTAAAAACAAACCAACGTTTCAACGTGCTGGCAGTCTTTGTTACTAGAACAGTTAGAAATATAACGGTAGCATTAAAACTGTGAGAAAATGTAGAAGAAAGAAGAGAGAGAAATCATGCGCAATCACTGCCCGGCGCCGTTACCTTTTCCCGGGTTCTTTTTTGAAGGAGCCGCCATATTTACTTCTGCTGCCCAGAATATCGGTAATCTCTGGAATGAAGCTTGCAAACATGGCCTAGAAGCAGTTAGACCAACAAACACACAGAGACATACAGATATTAGACTGCACGACGACGGATAAGCCATTGCAACATGTACGTAGACTAGCACCAGCGACAGACACGTAAGGCACGACGACGCTATGACGTCACCTACAGTACACTAATATGGCCGCTGTCGTTTCCGGTTCCGGTTTTACCTCTTGCCGGGCTGTTTGCTGTAAGCTCCGGTGTACTTGCTGCGAGAGCCGAGTATATCCATGATTTCCGGGATGAAACTGGCGAACATCGCCTGCGAGTGAAATTGGCGCCATTTACACAGACACGACGCATGTGTATCAACTTGCATTACCAAGCAGCTGATGCATCATTGAACGCTCTCTAATACTGTCTGAACAGGTGATTAAACAACACACTGCCCACTGCCCTCCCCTTTCTATCACTTCATTTAATGCTTGCTGTGTTCGACAAATGTCGAATATAAGCATTTGTAGCCGTTGCCGCGGGGCTGTATTCTATCAGTTTCTAGCTTCCCTCGTCGAAAATCTAGCACCCAATCTAATCATGAACTGACGCACGCAAAATTCGGTTAATATTTCCTCCAGTGACTTTATGTTATCGGATTTGAACGAGATCATAAATGTGATGCCGACGCAGAGCGACGTGATTAAGGCCTCAAAGTACCCGGAATTGCGCGCGTCGCAGAGCTTACCATGCGCGGCTTGCAATGGGCAGCAAAAGTTCAAAATTCCGTTTGTATCAGATTGAACATGAAAAGGAGGCGGTCACGAGGTCACTTGAACACAACACTACAGCTAAACAATTTTGCTGACGGAAATATTTCCCCATTATTCGCCCTTAGTATGCTCAGAAATGTTATGGGGAAGACTGCTGAAAAAATAACCGAAATATAATGCAAATTGGACGGTGACAACAGCAATACAAGTCTGACAACTTTAGTAGGCCTACATCTTCGTGTAAGCTTTGGTCGTGTAGCATTGCGCGGTTTGCCCACTTTTTGTACATTGCTTCACGTTTTGCGAGCACTTTACCACATCTGCACTTCAAATTATGCTTAGGCACGAAAGATGCAAGAGGCAGCCTCCATACCGCATGTCATAGCTTAGGCCTACTGGTGTAATTTTACATCACAAATGTAGTTTTGTCAAAGTTATTGTCTGTATTGATTTTATACCCCGTGTTCTTTAACACTGTGCATTTTTGATCTGTCTGGCTATTGTTGTGATTTGGATCGGCTGCTGGCTAGCGTGAGTGTAACTGACTGACCAGGGCGCCGAGTATAAAGAAGACCATGAAGAATCGTCCGAGGGTCGTGTGACAGTAGACGTCGCCGTAGCCGACAGTCGACATGGTGACGAGTGTAAAGTAAACACAGTCCCAGTAAGACAGCGGGTTCGCGTTGGCAAAGTCCGCAAACGGATCACCCGAGTTCTCCACCTTCAACACAACGCGGCATGATGCCTGCTGTATAAGCTTCGATCAGACAGATATAGCCCAAGCTCCACTCTAGACTTGTTGCACAATTCGTTGCGAATTTGTTGTACATTTGTTGTACAGCTCGCTGTACTGCATGTTGTACAACAAATCCGAAACAAATCAAAAATTAATGGGGTTTTGACTACAGTCAAAAAATGTTTTACAGCTGTTAATTTATACGTATTATTTGCATAATAAGGCCGTCGTAAAAAGTTTCACACAACATTCGCTTTAAAACCAATATGGTTAAAGAGCACACAGTCAACCAACTATTTTTAAAGAGCAGTAGCTTGCACTTCTGCTTTTAAGCTTTTGAACTAGATCCGCAATACAGAGAAATCGCCATTGCACGAGCTTTTGCTTTTTATATTCACAACTAAATAACTCGTGATGTGTGAAAAATAGAGTAAGTGTTACGTAAGTCGAACTGTCAAGCAGTGTATTTGTTTAGGCGTAAAAAAATTTTGTGTTTCCAATTGCAGCTGGCAAAAAATTAAGAACGGGGGCGGCGAAAAAGTTTTTTATTATTTATTTTTATATCATAAAGTGTCATGTAATATCACCGAACAACTCGTAAAAAATAAACTGACACACTAAATAGTATTCACGAAAACTTACGCAAAGATACTGCAACATTTTAAGCCAGATGTAAACAGTAGGCCATTTCAGTAAAATTTTAAAAACATACTCATATCATATCATACGTCGTGTCATATTAATATTTATATAGCACCGTATGCAGAGCTTCAGAGGCGCTAGACGACAGTCAATCAGGCAGTAAAGAATAATGTTTTCAAGCGTTTTTTTAAAACAGAATCAGAGGTAGACAGTAAAATGTTTGAGAAAAAAACTGGTATTTTTGAAAGTCCAATAAAAATTTTAGAGACGTAGGTTTTTTCTACGAACGACGGCAACCAGAAGCGCGCAATATTTTAGGCCTTAGCAGATTACATTTTTAAAAAGAATTTGGAGAGAAATTGCGATGGCACATTCTTTTTAAGCGTTTCATTTAGAGTGTTAATTTTGCTCAGTATTTCAGATGTTTCAACTTTCTCCTTAACGTAAATTTTTTTGATCACTTTTATCTTCTTGCGTGAAGCGTTGTGTCACTTGTTAACCTGCCGTAGGCCTACGTACTCTGACGAGCTTGCTACAGTAAGTCTTGCTACTGTAATTATTATTGTCGTAAACTTTTATTGGCAAATTACGTTTTACTGAAAAAATAAAATGATTAAAATCATCATACGAGGTGGACAAATCCAGCGCCTGTAAACCAGACACTGATGAGCGTGGAGACGAGCTGACAGAGTCGAATGCTGTTGGACGTCTTGAGGACGTTCAGATACTGCAGCACGTCGGGAATCGTCATTAGACGCAGCGCTCGCGTGAACCGCAAACCTGCCCAGACCATACCCCATTCACATGACACAGGGTGCGAGTGAAATAAAAAAAACCGGGACTCTTTTTAAAAAGAATGCTGATAACTTATAGAGACGGTTAGTTAGTGGTAAAAAGTTTTAAAAGTCTCGAAACTTTGACTGTACAAAAAGTGGAAAGATGAGAGTGCGTTCAGATATTTCTTGTTTAATTTGCATAAATCTTTACCACCCCGAAATTATGCGGAATTTGGCAGTATCGTAAAACATAAACTCAAGTTAACTTTGTTTTTTCATAAGGTAAAATAACACAATCATTAGCACATACGTATGTAATAGGCTACATACAGAGTCGTCCTATTTAGTTTTGTGATATCTTTGTCTGATGTCATTTGAGTTTGCTCAGTTTTTTGCAGGGACATACTTGAGGAAATTCGAAACAGAAACATATGTATAGCCAACCGTTGCTCGTTTTATATTTTTACTGTGCCGTGTAAAATCTAGCAACGATTTTACGGCATATATTACAGCGTCAAGTATGAAGTCTCCACGAAACAGTGTAATTATCAGTCGGATAACATCAAATAACTTTAACAGCTATACGTAAGAAGACAGTTCACTAGTCCTCATATTATCAAAATAATATGTTTGAAATGGAGCTTATATTTATTATTTAAGGTATGGTCTATGGAACACAGTGTAGAACTTCTATGTTGGGTTTTTCGTAGTGGCTGTTTATTATTATATGCTTACGTTTGAAGCGCAAGCCTATGGTAGAGAATCCCGCTAACAAAGCTACTGTCAACGCCTGAGACGCTCGACAACTGGCCGCAAACCATGTCGGCAGCGACACTTGGCGCTAACATTTTTCTGTCTATACTCCAGGAAATGTGTCCAATCCGTGACAGAAGGGTGTTGATAAAACGAGACGGGCGGCGTGTACGTAGATTGTTGTCAGTGCAATCGCCACTACTTCAATGGCAGGTGTGCAATAGATGTGCCGCTGACGTGACATGGCGTCCCTCGAGCTAGCTCGCTGTGCCGTGGTCTGGTCCACAGAGACTGACCAAACCCGGACCCGACCCGCCGACGAATTATGCTTATGTCTTCTGCAAGTACGGCTTCTTCTTATTGTCTTTTTACACTGATGCTTAGGTTTCTCCCTAAGATGTCCACCTTTGTTTTCGGCTTTCGGCCATAATTTTTGGCCCTTGGGGCTAGTTCGTTTTTTGTGACTCCAATTTCTGGCTATGTTTACGTAAGAGTAAGTAACAATAAACAATATATAACGCCAGTTGAGTTTAAACCATATAAACCTAATTGAAACAAACGCTACAACAAAAACCAGGAAAGGGTTTTTGGAAAATTAGGGGGAGTTAAATATTATTATTATTTCTCATTTTTCAAAATATTCACAATATGTTGCAACCAGAAGGATTCTGTGACGCTTAGAATGCACCAAATTCGTTTTTCGCCCCCGCTGGGGGAGCTCATAACGCCCCCAGAGTCCCTAGTCGGCTGAGCAGAGGGATACTTTCTCCACATTTCCCTTCCCGTCGACGCCTGCGGCGCCTCACCTTAAGTTTGGAGAGATTGCTCCAAGGACTTAAAAGTATAGACGCCCTTGAATAACGGTTTTTATCGCATGCAAGTCAATCTCCATGGCAGTCTTTGTATTACTGCTGTATTTTTGTACTGATATGTGGTCATAGAAAAAAACGAAATTTAGCACAGAGTCCACGAAAATACGCCATTTTGACCTTAAGGACTAAAAAAAAATTTCCGGGGAGGGGTCACTGCCCCCTTCCAGACCCCTCCCCCTGCGGGGAAAAAACAACCCCTCCTCACACC
>Ga0209671_1004294_pt1 | contig 14072 bp, 13 predicted proteins | sample WorMetHERISLAND2_2_FD_187401 | JGI IMG/M metagenome (GOLD analysis project Ga0209671, IMG submission 187401) | Marine gutless worms symbiont microbial communities from Max Planck institute for Marine Microbiology, Germany - Olavius geniculatus... | ecosystem: Host-associated > Annelida >... | reverse complement strand
TTATAACTGTGTGTAAGGACGATATGATGATATCAGTCCTCTAAAACAGCAAAAATCATCTGGGTAACCTTAGATGGGGCTATGCATATGGCGTTCTTACAAGCTGACTTTAGTTGGTAATCACTGACATAGTCCAAAGCCTTCTGTCGGGAAAAATGCGATTGGCAGCATTCGACGGCGCACCCCCTCTCGCAAAAATCTCTTACCAAGCCGAGTTATAGCCAATTTTGTTCCAAATTTCGTTGCCATAACAACGAGGCTCAATGGGGGTCGACCGGGGGTAAATGTGTCACCATTAATTAGGCCGACCCCGAAAATCCTATCCTAAAACCAAAAATTACGACTATCTTGCACACAGCGAAAGTTATGGCAGTTTAAAATTTTTTTTACATTTTTCCCATAGGCGCCATTGTAATTTTTTTTCGAATTTTTCGAATAAATAAGTCAAAAATTAAATTTTTATTTTGTAACATTAAAATGGCACTTCCTTGCGCAGAACCGCGTCATTTGACGCATTAAGCGTAAAAATCGGTCTAACAGACTCGCCTCTAGGCGAGTTGAAGAACCAAAAAAGTGTAGTAAATTTCGAACAGAAGGGGTGTATATTTCACCTATATGGGAAGCAAAAACCCCTGGGCGGACTGGGTCCAATTTTTTGGTGGTAAGCGTCCACGACATAATCACGCCATTCAAGTTTGTTGACGATCGGTTTAGGGGTTTTGGGTTAGCTGAGGGTCAAATTTTGCATTTTCCCATGAACTTTGATGGTCGTCCTTACAACACTTATCGTGTGAGGTGTGATAAACCTATGCTAGCGCATTGACTAAATGGCCTTGTCCGTCAAAAAATTATGGATATTAATGGAGTCTGCCACGCGGCCGACTATAGAACTGTCTGTATAGTTTAACGAGAAAATGTCTGGATGATTACCTAGTAGGCTAGTACTCTAGTTTTGGTTAATCCAGCTAAGTCAACACGAAGTAAAATGTGTTCAGTCATCCAAACACTACAGACAAAAAGAGACTTGTGGCTTTTGAATTAACAGCATGTCGTAGAATGATGAGGATCAGCTGAACAAAACACAGGACAAACCAGACTATTCTGGATGAACAGTTACTGTTTTCAAGTCACCGCTTTCTGACAACTGTTTAGCGCCATAAGTTGAAATACTTCGCTTATGTTGTCAAAGCTAAAAACCTCTCTACAGATATATTATATGGTCGCATCGATGGTACCAGATCTGGAGGCAGACCAAAACGACGCTGGTCAGACGACGTGAAGGACTGGACGGTTTTATCGATTCCAGAGTGCATCACGATGTCTCGAGACCGAACAGCATGGAGATCCTTCGTGTCGTCATCACTGGTCTTCAATCTTCAGAAATGAGAAAGAACCAACAACAAACACTTCCTCTATCACGCATTATAGATAAAAGTAAAAATGTTTATGACAGAAAACTCTTGCTGGCTTGGCGGTGTTATCGCGATGCACCTCTGACTCGTTTACGACACATGGCGGCACTACATAAATGTCTTTAGATTGATTGCTTGATTAATCATCAATTTTTACTATTTTTTGCAGCATCATTTACGCCAGTAATAAATTTACTACCGGACTGTCTTCACCAATTACAGCTGATTACTGAAATAAAATGTCTATCAATTTCCAAGCTACGACATACTTTTTTTGTCTTTTTTAGTTCTTTTGTTTGTTAGTTTTTGTTTCTCGCAGCAGATGAATCTGTCTCCCTGCCATTTGTTTGAGTGCACAGCAAAGTTTTTTTCATCAAAGCACTATCGCAAGTTTTAAGCCTGATATGTCTTGCCAGCTGTGTTGTAAGCCTATGTGTTATATGTACCCTACTTTTGGCAAATAAATAAATGATAACGATGACGCTGATGATGACGTGTCGTACCTTTCCTGCGCTGGAAACAAGCGCAGGTTTCGATCACATCCTGGGTCGAATCTACGACGAATGAAGTGCAGTATACGAGCGTGCGACGAGACGACGTGCGACATTACTGACGATTGCTCGCTCCCAGTGGCCTACAGCGACGCATGTCATTAAGAGCGTCCGTCCGTCGGCTGGCCTTTGCAGTTGCAGAAGCCGTCACGTTCAATTGACGATGGCATCAGTTGCAACAGGCGACACGACCGAACGCGCAATTGCCAGGCCACCGCACCGTAGGACCGCCGCGCTAGAGACATGTATTTCTAAACGGTCTTGAAACGTCTGACAATCATGCAGAAATGCATTTAAAAGTTTTGCGTTTTAAAAGAACGTCCAATCGATAATGTGCAGATAAACGCAACAGCTTTGCTGCATTACCACATTTTCAGAATATTGATGACTACACATTTTTACTGTTTAGGGCTACTATTTAGTAATAATAAAGGAATTAATTTGCATGCAATACTAAAATGGGTTTATTTTCATGCTAGCGTTGTTTAAAATGTAGGATGAATCATTGACAGTTAATGTCACCTGCGGAAAATACAGATTCTATATTGTGCAAAAAATGCTTTTTCGTTTACATAAGTAAATTATTTATTAAAAGCTCAGTGTCAGTATATCAAACAAACGTTTACTGCTATAAACATAGTAGGAAGTCACGCAAAACCCAAAGCCTCGAAATGGTGTTCGAAAATTTAACAGTTAGGCTAACATAATTTAGCAATATTTGCGCATCACTTGCGACCAAAATCAACATCAGCAGCAGGAAAATGCGAGATGCTGCTCACAGCTTGACGTGTCCACCACTAAACCCAGTCATCTCTCTGTCGCCCTATCTGTCCTCTAGGCGTGTGCGGTTTTCAAAATAATGACTTCGGTTCGGTTTTCGGTTTTTACCGTCTGATGTTTAGTGAGTATATACTGTATTTCTGTTATTACCGTCGTCCGCGGTAGCCATCTTTTACTCTGCGTATGACGTCAGAAATTTCGCAGACCACTTCAAACGTGTTCATAAACACGCACCGGGTAAACCGGGTTATGACTCAGCCGTTTATAAATTAGTTTAAGAACGTTCGGTTCTCTACCCGAATCACTAACCAAAAGACCCTGCTCGCTAGTAGGATTGTCCGGTTAGTTAAAGATGACGTCGTCGTTTGTTGTCGATGGTAAGGCCAATTATTTTCAGATTTTTTCTAGGTTGTAATCAAAAATTTTTGTTACTAAAAACCAATTACACAACTGTACATTACACTGCACGCCACCGCCACGCCCACTGAATAAAACCCGATCTAACCAGCTGAACCGGATCTGGCTATAGCTAGGGCCTACGGGTTAAGTTTATGAACGCGTCTTTCGTGTGCTGACTGCTGACTGTTGTAATAGTCCAATTAATTGTCGGTCAAAATGTTTTGAAACTAAGCCTAGAAAAAGCTACTTTGGCTGACATGAAAAGTGTAAAAACCGACTGACCGAGTTTCCGGTTTTAAAAGTTTAACATCGGTTTGGTTCAGTTTTTAAAAACCGAAAACCGAAATTTTCAACGGAGTCCGCACACCCCTACTATCCTCCGACCATTCGTCCACGGGATCGAATTTGTCCGGTGTGCGCCGCTGTCCGAGGATTGTCGGATTGAGCCGTGGCTGACGGCTGGCTGCTGCGGTGCCTGGCAAATCGGTCAATAATAAAAGCAATCGGCGTCACGCGTTGCCGCTGCACATCGCTACGAGATGATTCGGATAAAGCAGGCGAGGGATGCGCCGCCGAGGAAGGAACTGCCGGGAACGGAGGGAGTGTGCGAAGCGACGGATCGCTGTTGCTCGCGTTAAATCGATTTGTAGCCGCGATGCGCACCGCGACGAACGTCACGATACCTCGCGTATGCTGGCTTGGCTGATATTGAATCCTGACGTCCAGATAGCGCTGCCAACCTCGCATGCAACAATATTCTGTGTCGAAGATACACACACGGACACTGCTCTCTGATGCAGCAGAGTCTGATGTAGTCAATACTGACGCTACGGTACACTACAGAACTGCCCTCGAACTGCTTCGTCAGGCGTATTCAACGACAACATTATACGATATTATTTCGATGTTTAATCAAAATGTCTAAAACATTTTCAAATACGGTGTCATCAATGCACCGAGTCGTCTCACGCTGAGCAGCCCGGGCTTTTTGTACGAACTGCATACTTTACATGATTATAATTAATAATTTTATAACGTATGTAAGAGGCATACGCTACATGTAGTACGTAGGTGAGTGAAACAATTTGTCCAAGTTGCTTGCTTTACCACATTTTAATAGGAGATTCTTTCAAACCAATGAATTTTTACTCGTGAACTTGTACTGACAGTGCTGTTGCAAACTTGAGATAGGACGATGTTCTACACTCATAATAATGTAGCGAATTTATGCATGAGAGATCGTCGCCTCAACGAGCAATTGTATGGTTGTACGCTCAATCGGTCGTTGATTGATAACTTAAAAAGAATTGTGACAAGAAGCCCAGCGATCGCTAGAATAGCCGACCGTACTGGCTGTCAGTGACCTTCAAGGTCATCTAAGGTCAATGATTTTTTAAATCTCATTTAAAAAGCGTATGCGATTTTCTATTAGTGGTCAATAGCAACCTATGCCCTATATATCTCTTACCGTTTCCGAGATACGGTTGCTTATAGCTTGAAACTTTATTTTCAATTAAAAATTGCAGCCAAACCGCTGCAGATGGAGACTTATTAACAGCCTATAAAAATTGCCAGCGCCATATCGAATAATACCTCGCCGATCGACCAATTACGACTTACCGTTTAGCCACAATGCCGCACGATTGGCATACAATAGTGCGTTATGACTCTTAAAAATCATACAAGGTCGATGATTTTCATGTCAATTGAAAGCCAATATGCCACTTCCTATTAGTGATCAATAGCGACCTACCCGTATCTCGCACCGTTTAGCCAAAATAAATAAACAATACATCCGTGACGGATAGACGACGACGGACAGATAGAAGGACAGACGACAACCATGCCATATGAAGTTCGACCGTTACTTATGATCGGCTAAAATAATTATTGTCAGTGGCGGTCTAGCCTGCAATATCTGGGGTGAGGGGGGTACGGCTTCATGGCGAGCGCGGTAGCGCGAGCCTATAACGGCGCTTAACGGGGGTCTGGGGCGGAGCCCTCAGCGGGGTCCAGGGGCCTCTGGTCAGGGGGTCAGGAGGGCGCCCCTCCTGAAGTTGAAGCACTTTTGGTTTATAGATGTTCAATTAAAGCCGCAAATTTGCCCACTTTTCTGAAATTTGGAAACACAAAGAAATCAGATATGTACGTGTTACTAACTTACTATTGGAAAACATCATGGGTAGCCAAGAAACGGGGGGAGAGGCTGGAGCAAAACTGGTGGGTTTGTGTCCCCCACCGGCCCCTGCTTAAACCTAAATCCGCCACTGGTTATTATTGTATTGGCCTCGAGGCTCGTGCTCTGCACGACTTTGGTCACAAGTTTGGTGCATAGCCGTGTACTAAGTTCGGTCAGAGTCGGTGTTAGGCAGACTGTTTTCTCAGGTGCACCGGTAAACCGGAAATGATGTCGCAGCGTGGTTGCGACAGTGATGTGGATATAAATCTTAATGAAATCGACGATAAAGAATTTGACATCCCGCCGATTGACCAGCAGCCAACATTAGAGAGCATTTTGAGTTTACCTGATGACGACCAGTCTGTAATTGACTCTGAAGTTTTGTTTGCAGCAGAGTTTCCGCGTCCCGGCCACGCCCCGTTCGTCTATCCGGTTTGTTTTGACGTGATTGTGCTGTAATTTTCATCTTCAGTTGCTCGTTGCCATTCTGCGAGTCGTTTTCCACAACGAAAGCCAATATCAAAGTGCTGCCCCATTGTTAGCGTTAATCCGTGATCACCAATGATGGTGTTAGAGTAATTGTGTGATTGTATGTTTTCTGATAGGACAGTGAAACTGCGTCTCTTTCAAGTCAAGACAGTGTTTCCAGCAGGCAGCTACGAGCAGGCGAGTCCAGTCAACATTTTGAGCATGGTGTAGTGCTTCGGCATTTTGAGCTTCAGGTTGCATCTGCCCAACTTGTATCGGCAGCAGATCGTATTGCAGCTGGCTTGCCGACTGCAGTGGCGGTGGGGTCGCTACTGACTGTCGGCACTTCACATGGTGTCGTTCTTGTCTTTGATGCACAGCAGACGTTGCGCTGGTGTCTTGGTGGAGCTGCTGGCATTGGTGCTGAGTATGGCGCTGTCACTTCTCTCAGGTATACTTGGGACTGAAGTACCGATAGACTAAAGTAGCAGTAATATGTTTGTTTTACTAACTTGCTTACTGACTTAATCACTTACTTGCTTACTGCGTTTGTGGTGCTGTCGTCATAGCACATACATTGTGAGAATTCATCTAGTTGATTGATGAATTAATGCAGAACAATGTTGGATGGCTGCTGAATGTCTATTCCTGATTCTTGGTTTTGATTCCACTTTAGTCGGCAGGCGGTGTGTCCATACCTTCCATAAATGTGATTATGTTAATATGATGATGCACGTGTGGCAGGTAAAAGCTGCGTTAACGTATGTAGTATGAACTTCAGTAGTAGTCTGTATCCTGTGTCAATGGCTGTTATATCTTACAATCATCCACGGTGGGATTTGATCTGCATGCTTCACGGACATGTGTTTAGACTGGGCAGTCACAGGCGGGACTGGATCAGGCTTAACAATCGTCTCAGGCAATCCATCTGGGCTGGGGTTTATTTTTATTGAGTTTATTGCTCTCTTGTGATATTTGTTTATTACGTAGGCTAATTTTTAGCTCTGGAACTGTTTTGGTTCTTCAGTTTTTTTGGCGTGGTTGCATGACTGAAAGGATATCAACGTCGAGTCCATAAGAATTCGCCTACATTAATCACAAGGGTTTTTCATAGGTGAACCCATTCTAACATGGATTAACTCCAAATGTGCTAGTTAAACAAAAACGAAATCTCTTCATGATGTATTTGTATCTTTAATATGTGATCTAGTTTTGTGAGACTTGTGATTCTTCGTCATTTGGTGGATGCTTTGTGTGTCAGCCTGAATGCAGACTCCAGTCGGCTGCTGGTTGGACATGTCCGAGGACAGATTGTCATGTGGGATGTCACGTCAGGCAAAGTGCTGCGGACAATCACCAACGTCCATCTCTCGGGCGTTTCTGTCTTTCGAGTTTGTTTCACAGCCGACCGTACATTAGCACTTAGCAACGATGGCACTGGTTCTGTTTTTCTGTTGGAGTTTAAACGGCTAATTGGCGTCCGCACATGCGACTTTCAGTGTCTTTTCTCCGGCAGTCGTGGAGAGGTGTGCTTTGCTTTTGGGTTTTTAAATGTGGCCTAGTTTACATATTGTTTTGAAAATCCAAATTTGACATAAATCGTCTGCGTGGAAGTCAGCGAATCACATCTTATGTGAAATTTGTTAGTTGACAATTTCTTCCTATTTTTTCTAAGAATTTATTTTGTTTATTAAAGTAGTCATTGTTCATGTAGAGTTATTTTAAGAACTGCTAAAAATTAGTGTTTTTTAGCTCGACTACAAAATATGCTGCCCATTTTTAATTTAGTGGTGACAACTTTTTGTGTTTTTTATCCACCACAGTAACCCAGATATTTTGTGTCAGCCTTAATAAATGTCGTTTTTCACAGTTGCAGTTGAACATTTTGCTAATCTATTGTCATGCTTGGTTATGAATATATATGGGCGGTAGGCGTGGTGTAATGGTAACGCGTCTGATTCGATCAGCGAAGTTACTGTACGCCGGGCCCGGTTAATACTGCGATGGGTGACTGCCTGTGGGCAGATAAACCATCTCGGGATGTAACCAACTGCTTAGGTCAACTCAGCCTTCCATCCTTCCGAGGTAGGTAAATCGAGTACCAGCCTATCTGACTGGGGTTAAGGCGGGGCGCATTCACCTCTGTTGGGTGGCAGGTAACACTGTGTGATCCCATATGACAAGTGACGCTCCATAGCTCTGAGATGGGTTTGCTCATTAGGAGCTATATGCGACCTTTAACCTTTTTAACCTTTATATATATATATATATTATTTTTATTGCTTATTTGCAATAATTGTAGTACTCCAAAAGTAGTTGAATTTTGTGACACTAACAGTTGCTGTCTGCGTTCATCGTTGTCTTGTACAAAGCCACTTCCATCTTTATGATTACAGTATTTGTTATTTTATGATGATTGTTGGTTGTGTAAATTTAGTTTTCTGTGTGGTGCAAAAGTCACAATCACAGCATTTGATGTGTGTGTACCAAACTAAATACACGAAGGAGCCAGTGTTTGAATTGCCGGGGGTCGGGAGGTTGAACCTTCCAACTGTTTTCTCAACCCCCCTAACACACTGTCAAATTATGTTCTGAGGGGAGTTAGCTATATACTATATACATAGGATTTATGTCATAATTTTGGTCGGGCTTCGACAGTCAAAAAGTTCAACCCACCAGCTAATTTTTCTCATTCAAACACTGGAAGGAGCTTAGCGTTATGCTGGGTATGGTAGATACAAACAAAACAGTGAGAAATGTTGCTTTAACATGTATTCAGTTATGTAAACTCATCGATGATACATTACAACCTTTAATTCGATTATTGTTGACGTTTGGGCAACTGCTGCTGCCTTTTTCAGAACGACTGCCTAGCAGTGTTTGTTAGATGTAGCTGTGGGTGGCAGACAGTAAGTAATCATAGATGCGTGGAAGTTAGTAGGTCTCCTCATCTTCATTCAGCAGCTTGTGCTGTTTTTTCCTGATGTGTATCGCTTCCCCGATCCACCGGTCCATTCTGTTGCTTTCTCTGTCGATCACTTTGGCGCGGTCCCAGTCTGTGACATCTGAAGGAGGCTGCAGTCATTGCTGAAATGGCCGTCAACTATAGTCGAATTAAAGGTTATATTGTTGATGAATCTACATAACTTATTAAGTTATTATTTCAACCTATGAGTATTCGAAGAAAATGCCTTTGCACTGTTTGGTACAGATATGCTGCATTGAGCCATTAACCACGTCACATGCAACGGTCGACATCAGCTCTAGTCATTCGGTCATTGCTGGCTTGTTGTTTGCAATGGCGTCCATGTCAAAGGTTCTAATAGTTGCCGTCCAACCGTCACTGCAAGTGCACTATGTGCGGCCACTGACCGGCAGTACGGACACACTACCACTGCTTGCCTGGCAGTTTGTTAACATTCGCTGCACGGACACAGAAAGAACTACTGACCCTGTGTTATTGTTTGCACGTGATCAGTATGCATGCTTTCTACAGGTTGCGTATTTTCACTCACTCTGATCATTTGAACTTTTACTTGATTATCCTTTGTATTTTTTGGAGAAATACTGATCAGTGGTATTTTTATCACATTGTTGTGACGTGTTATGTCATGACATTGTATTTTGTTCATTAATCCATGCCAGATAATGCTCGAATTTTGAACATTTGTTTTGAAAAATTGTGAACCTGTTTTTACAGACTTTTCTTAATTTTGGACTTTGCACGTCACACCTGAATTGAACTTTTGGATAACAAGCACAGATCCTGTTTTGTTTTTCAATAATTATTGTCATGTTTTAAGTGTTTTGTGAAAATTTGTGATGCAGTGCACCTGCTCGACTGCATAGGCTAATTGATTATAAAGGTTACTGTCTGTAAGATAAAATGACAGTTCATTGTTCAGTGATATGTGCTGTGTGTTAAATCTAAGTGATATGTGCCAGACCTGTCATTGTGCAGTGTTATCCAACTGCGCAATAACATAATGCTGTGTTTGGACATGTAGGTGATATATCGCACGGCAGACAATGTGAAGTTTGCCGTGCTGAAGGAGTTATCGCTGACCTACAAGCTTCTGTCGGTGGCTTGGATCAGCTCTCGAACTGTCATCTTCATCGACCTGTCAGAACTGGCACACGTCATCGATGTCCAAACAACCGATGAGTTGGAAGTGGTCGATTTGTCCAGTGTTGGACTTGCCTACAGCACAGTTCTGTGGAAGTCATTGGGGACTGGGACCGCAGTGGGTCGTGCGCTGTCTGAGGCTGGTGAGCGGCTCTGCTATGAGACTGTCACTGTGTTCGGTGGTCAGTTGATACTGCTTGGCATGACTGGCATTCATGTCTTCTCGGTTCGGACGTCGATCGAGAGACTCAGTGTCCTTATGCGTCGACGTCAGTTTGTTGATGCGCTGGCGTTGGCACGCTCCTTCTACATCAGATTAACATCTTCGTCTTTTCACACCGACTTAGGCATCAGTGCAGTGCAGATGCGACGCCGAGATGTGTTGGCAGAACGTATCCTGGAACTGCTGGCGAAGTACTTGGACCACATCGATACCACCATGTCGAGCTTGCACAATGAATATGCCAACAACAATCAGTCGTATCATGTGCATGTTCGTTGCTTTGTTTCTTTATCTTTGGCATCCCACTTAATGCATTGTGAACACAGCTGTCCAATTAATGCATTCATGAAAGCATCAGCTACAGCATAATTTTTGTTGAAATGTATTTGTGAAATAAGTATTAATTGTGATTTGTGATTTGGATCTCGTTGATGCAGTGTCAAGCTTGTACATTGAAGAGTAATCACTGGACAGCTGTAATATTGGATATTTTCAAAGAAGAGTTCTAAGAAGCAATCACTTGCACGTAGCTGTAAAATGATGTTACTGGAAGGCAACAAGCTTTGACAAACATGTTTTAGCATTCTGCTCTCTATCTCAGCATTCCAGTCACTAACATGAAAATTATTACTGTTGTCATTTAATACTGGTATTAAATTAATCAGTCAGATTCAGATTTGTGTTAAAATGTATTCATGAAATAGGTCCAGATTATTTCCTACACTTAAAACTGGAGATTTATGGCAACAAAATTGTTCAGCTGTTAATCCACAACACTTTCCGAACGGTTGCCAGCACTTTTCGTCATAGTTCTTGGGAACTGGCTCAACCTCTAATGAGTTTGGGAACTATTATCATCAAACGAAAACCAGCTGAAATAGTGTATGGAGCTTATGCCCCTGGTGCGTTGTGTTGAAATATTTTGCAACCATTTGTTAAAGTACGTTTAATTTTACAGATTTTATCCTGCTTTGTTTTCAGGATGCAGCCTCGTTGTGCATCAGTCACTGCATCTTGACAGGCAGAACGGACTCGTTGTTCGGGTGGATTTACCAGCGCTTTGCAGAAACTGCGGCTAAGAGAGTGGCGTTCTTTGAGTGCCTCGAGCCTTATGTACTCCGGGGCGAGTTGACCAGGTTGCCATCCGATGTTGTGAAGGACCTTGTGATTCATTATGAGAAGAAGGAAGCTTTGGGCATCGTTGAGGCGTGCCTTGTTAATCTGGACATGGCAAACGTTGACGTTCGGCAGGTAAACATAGGTCTATAGTAAGTTTTATAAATTTATCGAATTACCATTTTTTGTCAATTAATTCTGTTGCAGTCATCTATGACAACTTATTCTCTATCCTGTCATTTCTAAATGTGGCAACAGCGGTTCCTAAAATGCCAACGACAAAATTAATTGAGAAAGGTTGTAATTTGATGAATTTACATAACTTACTGTTTAAACTTCCGAATTTATGAGTTTGTTGAAAGATTTGTCTAAGTTGTTGTGGTAATCTATTTTTTTCGGTAACTTGCATGCATACAACCTTGACAAAAAATACATTTTATGCTTTGATGCTGTTGATTGAGTGAGAAGAGGGCATCTGGCTTATTAAAAATAAAAATACTGCAGCAGTCTGCAAAGGTTCTATCTCGTAGAATAAATTAGATTGAGTTAAATTGAAAGAATAGGCTCTTTAAACAAAACAAACTCAATTTAATAATATAGCATTGGCTGTAGTACTTAGATTTTTTAAAGGATTTGTTACATTATTGATATTTGATGTCAAGTGAAAGCTCATATGATTTCTTTCGCTTTTGCATGAGGACTTGACGCTGACAGACTAAAAGCAAAGCAACTGTTGCCTGACTAGTTTTTATCATACAAGTATAAACAAAACATTGCATCTTGGCTATTAAAGATGTTTTTTGTTTAGTTCAGAAATTATTACTGATGTGCAGTAAGTAATGTGGCTGTGTGATACCAGTACGGTTTTATTTGTAATGCTTTTATTTTGAATATATGTGAATTTTGTGTGTGATTTTTAATTGTTATTTAAACTGCGTCTTTTGTGTATCGGATGACTTAGATAAAAATCTTGAATAACAGTATTTGCTCACTTTTCCGGTTGTCAACTTTGTTGCTTTTGTGATGTCACGTATTGCTGCAAGCTAGATTGGCAGTTTTTAAATTAATTTGATTCGAATTTAATCAACTGAATGACTGAATGTAATCAGTGTTGATTGAGCTATTGATGTGTGTTTGTGTGACAGCTGACGTCGCTGTGCTGGTCACACAGCCTGTATGACGCCGTGCTGTATGTTTACAATCGCGGCTTGTCGGATTATGTCACTCCACTGGAACAACTGCTTGCTGTACTCAAGACAGCGATTGATTCCAGCAAAGAGCTCACTTATCAGCAGGTTTACAGCCATTTCACTGCTCACTGTAAAGATTTATATATATCGCTAAAAGAGAATGTAGTTCTGTCACACTTATATTGTAACTACACTACCTTGTGAAATTTAGAAGTCAAACTTGGCCGTTTACAGCAATGAATTTGTACTGAGTGGCGCATGTGTCGGCTCTGAAATGATTAACTGAATAGCGACAAATATGAGTAATGGCTATTATCACCCAGAATGTCTTACATCACATCATTTTTGTCATAAAGTGTGCTCAAAATGTTCTTATCCAGCAGGAACGCAAGCGGTAGGCGTTGAGTGCTAGTGACGCGACTCGCCAACAGCACGTTCCATAGCCACTGACCCAGAGCGGCTTCACTGCTGATGCACAATTTCAGTTCGTTGATATACAATCTTAAAACGAATATGTTTGCTGTTAAATATGTAACAGATTTTCAATAATTTTGTGGTCTCAATGATTTTTTTGAGCCAACACATGCACTCTCCAGTACTAATTCATTGTTGTAAACGATCAAACTACAACTTTTGCATTTCACAAGGTAGTATAGCAACAGTATTAAGGTAACAAGGACTATACTAAAGTCACTTCTGTCAAGTTTTTTCTGATGTTGCTTGCCTAAAAATAATCGAAATGAGCCAATGCTGCATGGAGATATTCGAAAAATAAAAGTGGCATGTTTTTAATGAGACATGGTGTAGTGTCAACTCACTTTAAATGAAACTGGAAGTTTGGAGCAAAGCTCAACATGAGTCCGCCCAGCACCGTAACTCCGATTAGGGGGAAAATTCAGGGGGTTGAAATTCCCCTGGTAGCAAAGTCACGTGGCTCGAACTCCAACACATCAGCATACGCAGAATGCGCAGTGTTGACTTAGGGTAGGTAAACATTAGCCAATTAACCATTGTCGTTAGTGGACCAAAGTTTACCCATTTTTTTGTTCAACGCAGGAGGCATGGTAGTTGATAATGCTGTTTACCACTTGTCGATTTATCCATTCATTCCAGAGATATACGTGCTCAAAGTTGAAAATTGTCCTAAATCGCACCAAATTTTGGACGTTTGTTGCTATGCCAAATTTTAAGGGGGCAATGCCCCCAAAATTTGTACATGCGTTATCAGCCCCAGTTATCACTACGTCACATGGCAAAGTTTCATTAGGCTACTCCCTTTGGCTTTAAAGTTATTGTGGCTAATTTGCTACAGTTTAAGTCAATTTTGGACCCACCTTTGAAAAAATGCAAGGGGCTTCCATCCCCAGTGGGGGGTGCGCTAGTAAGACTTGGTCATTCTCTAGCGGGTGTGAAAATTTGGGAGCGCAGCACCCTCTAGGGTCCAGAATGTGGTCTTCCGAAAAAGTTTATTTGGATGGGTATGATTCTACATTGAGATCTCTGCAATTAGTGGACCAAAGTTTACCTGACTTTTTTCGCCGAACGCCAGAGGAATTGGGGTAGATCAAGTAACTCACTGATTCATCCGTTCCAGAGATATTCACCGCCAAACTTTGAAGTCGTCCGAA
>Ga0209671_1004290_pt1 | contig 14076 bp, 8 predicted proteins | sample WorMetHERISLAND2_2_FD_187401 | JGI IMG/M metagenome (GOLD analysis project Ga0209671, IMG submission 187401) | Marine gutless worms symbiont microbial communities from Max Planck institute for Marine Microbiology, Germany - Olavius geniculatus... | ecosystem: Host-associated > Annelida >... | reverse complement strand
TTATTGCATATGTACAGATCAACATAATTTTGTTCGCAGATTAAATACGCCCATGTTTATTGGTTTATTTAAATAGTTATTTTAAGTGACTACTTTTCTGTGCTGACCACAGATTAATTTAGATCTCAACTGACTTTAGCATTATAAGTCTTTTCAAAATATCGTAAATTTCTAGCTGTCTGAGTTCAAAAATTCAAATCTTTAAATTAAGTACAAGTACGTTTCCGTGATAGTTGGATAGCAATAATAGAAATTCGCAAGTAAGATGAGTGCATTAAATTAATTAAAATCCTAATTCAAATTCAAATTTTTTGACAATTGAAATTTAATTGCAGTTGAAAATGACGCAGATATTAAAACTAAAGTTGAAAAAATTAAAACAAAAATGATCGGAAAAAATTATACTTGTTCGAGTTTGAACAAGCACATTAGAAGTCTTTTCTGATTTTGAACGTCACTAGTTTGTCTTGTAATATAGCAAACCTTATAGAAATTCAATTAGAAATCATTTCTTAATTCAAATATCACTGGTACTTTAGCGAAATACTAATTTTCTTAGATACGTGCGTATACATATTGTGTATGTATTTTATTATGCCTATGTGCTCGCAAGCTATATTTACAATTGCCAGTGACAGCCTTTTATCACATTGTGACATTAATAACAATTATAAGATATTAGTAAAAGAAAGAGCCTACAGAATAGCATCGGTTGAATGCAGGACGAGACATCTAGAGGAGAACGAAAGAGCATGGCAGTCATCAATGCGCTGACGCTGGTGCTGATTGGGGCCTTGATCCACGGCTGTTCCGCCCTCAAGTGCTACCAGTGCCACGCGAGTAAACTAGGCGACAAGTGCGACGACCCATTCGACAAGGACGATGCGACCGAACAGACATGTCCAAGCATGTACAATGCTTGCATTAAAGGAAAAGGAAAATCCGACCGTATGCAAACACATACTAGTATACGAGCAGTGGCTTCTATCCCCCAAATCTGGAGTCAAAATCAGGTGCAACTCCCCTCCCCTCACTTTTGTCCTCAGGTACCCTCACTTTCGGGCTCAAATTTATCCTTCCATTTTCGAAATCAAGTTTCCCAGCCTCTCCTCCTTTGGGCTTTTTTCCCTTTTCTAGGGAGAAAGTTTCGTTAACATATTAGAGTAAAAAATTAGGGAAATTAAAATAGGGGGTTTTGTTAACGGTGTAGACGGCGAGGTGAAAAATAATGGAAAGTTTTGATCTACACCTTTAACAACCCCCCCTTATTTTTCACTGGGCGCAAGCTGCGCCCACCAGGTATAGGGAGAGAAGCCACTGTACACAAGTGAGGCGTAACAAAGTGGAACATATATGCTTTACATAGATAAGTAATGGCATGACTTTATGTTAACAGTTCAAACACCTATGCGACGACAGGCTTAGCCTAACTCCAAATCTCCAATTATTGTCAAGATAGCTTGCTCTTATCGCTCGCAAAGTCTTGTTTTCGTTACTTATGGGGTGTTTACACGATCCAGCAAACGTCCTGCAAACTTCCAGCAAATGTATTCAAAATACAGGTGCTAATGCTGGACGTTTGCTGGATCGTAAAACATACGTCGTCGTCGCCGCTGCCCTCCCGGGCCACGCCCTAACCTACTTATCATTACAACCCAAGTATCAAAGAAAACCTACCTAAAGTCACATAACCAGCAATAATATCACAGCTACTAACAATGACTTCAAATATGGCGTCACATTTCAAAGAACATTAGCATGTGAACAGTAACTGAATAGGCCTACATGTGTAGGGCTGAGATATCAATAGTTTGCACTACTATTTTCAGGTCAGAATCGATCGCAATTCCCCACCGTGGTCAGCCACCTTGACGTGGTGGTGGGGCTTTGCACCGATGACCCGAAAGATTTCTAAAATCTGGAGGTGAGGAGCTACTAAGAGCTGACCAAACCCGTGAGAGCAGATTTGCTGCACGTTACCAGTGCTTTTGTGCTGGTCTCGGCTTCACAGCCGACTACGGCTTTACAGCCGTTTATTTACGGCTTCACAGCCGTCTACGGCTTTACAGCTGTTTCCTGTAACCTGTGGTTACATTCGGGGATGCGCATTGGGCCGAGCTGATACGGCCTCAGCGCTGGGCAGGTGTAAGACCCTGTCCACCCCGGAGGTGAAGGTGAAGAAGATCGATCGCAGTTTAAAAATACTTCCTCACGTTGAAAAACGCACTTTCACGTTCAACTGGTTAGAATTTCTTAATTAAGCTAAATATTGTAACTGAATTTGCCGAACATGTGGCTTTAATTCTCAGGCCCGTCGAAGGGGGGGATAAGAGAGGTAATTACCCCGGGGTCCGCAGGCCAGCCGTCGCTCAAAAACAAAGTACACCAAAATGCGCCATTTAAAAAAATTAAAATTTTCTCTCTAAAGGGACCCCGCGAGAATGTTTCCCTGGGCCCGGTATGGCTCTCGACGGGCTTGTTAATTTTCCTCTGTACGTAGGCAATGTAACGAGGAACAAATGCTATTGTTTTTGCTTCTTTGTTTGTGGCAGAGTCGCCCAACAACGAAGAAGGGATTTCGCGTTCTTGCATTAAGACGACAAAGAGCGGTTGTCACACGTACAACAACGAGTACGTTGCCGAGATGAATTCTGGCGGTGTGACTGGCACGGTGTGTTTCTGCGACGAAGACCTGTGCAATGCCGCTGCTCAGACCACAGCTGGACGCATCATCAGCTTCTTGCTCATCGGTGTAGTTGCACTGGCCGCCACTCGCTTTCTCAACCAGTGACAACGAACGCTCCAACAACTAGAGAGGTGTGCATGTTCCCATTCATTCCCGTTCCCATGACAACACTCTGTTCTTACTTCCATTTTCTCCTGACACCACTATTCCAAATTCTCATGCCCGTTGTCATCAATGCGTACTTTTTTGAAATAATGCAAACCGAGAAATGTTTACAAAGTTACTGTGACACATGTAAAACAAGCATTACCATGTTACGCCGACAATGTGTCAATTTCACTCGTTTAGTATTTAAAAAATAGTACAAAATACAGTAAATAAAATGAATAAGTAAAGCAATTTGGAGTAGCCACATTTCAACACGTCGTCGCCGACTTAATTTCAAAAACTGGCTGCTTCACAATCATAGTGGGAATTTTTGCACGCATGACATCTGTGCTATTTTCATTCCTGTTACTTTATAAATTATTTCCATTTCAATCCCATTCCCATATAGGAGGTTTGGGGGGACAAGGGGCCATGCCCTTCCCAAGATGACAAAAGTCGCTCTATTTTGCCTTGTATATTCAGTGTGTTATAAATTTGTACAGTAAAAGTAATGAAATTTGTACCCACGGCCACGAGGTACCAATTCCAGGGGTTTTTATGTCTAAAAAAGCGTTTGCTTCCAGGGCTCCGCCCCGGACCGGCTCCTCCCCAAGATGTCCACCTCTGCTTTAGGCTTTTGGTTTCAATTTCTGGCGCTAGGGACTAGTTCGCCCCTCATGACTTCAATTTCTGGCTAGGCCTATGTAAAATTAAGTAGCAATAAACAATAAATAACGCTCTTTGTCGCATGCAAGTCAATCTCCATGGCTCTCCATGCATTCCTGGTGTATTTCATTACTGTTTTAATCAGAAAGAAAAACAAAATTTAGCACCAGAGCCCACGAAAATGCGCCATTTCGACCCTAAAATATCAAAAAATTTCGGGGGAAAGGGGCACAGCCCCTCCCCAGATCACTCCCCCTGTGGGGAAAGGATACCCCTCCTCACGCCCCACCTCTTTCGGCGCCTCGACTCGGCTCGCGCCGAAGACTTTGGCCCCCAACTTTAACTCCTTGATCCGCCTATGCCCATTACCACTGTAAAAGCCATAATGGCTATTCCCATTCCCATGAAATTCGATGGGAGGGGGATTTTATACTTCTATGCACATCTCTATCCGAGAGAGAGCTATTCGTGCCTTGTGTCCAGCCTATGTACTATCGAGTGTGATATAGACGTCTTGCTGCTGTGAGTCAGTAATAACATTAACGACACGATTGTGTTAGCAACATTGTGCGTGTTTTTTTTCATAAATTCTTAGATTAGTGCATTATCTATGCATTATAATCTCTATGACAGCGGACATCGATCGTTGACATCAGTAGAAATTTAAGTGAACAATCAATATTGTCGTCAACTAATTTTTTCAGTCGATCTGTGACCTCTATCTCTCATAAAAACTGGCGTTTTTGATCGTTCTGCACACACTATGCTTTTTCAATTAACCTGCACCAGGGTAATCTCTTTCGTAGTTGTAAACGTTTTTGTTCTAGGCGAGTTTAGTTGACGACTCGTGACCTACGTTTTCAGCGTTGTTGCATTTATCTAAACTCGTCACGGTGTAAAGCTTAGTGGTCGTCGGCAAATAAATACCGAAAAGGTGCCACTTTTTGGCGCACCTTGTATATCAAAAAGGCGTCATAGGCCACAGGTGAGGAAAAAAGAGAAACAAGCATAAGTTGTGTCAGGGTGCAGCAGAAAAGAGTGAGACGCAAATCAACAGAAGACAAATGCGCCGCACAGTATATAGGAAGGACCTACATGGCGAATATTGATCATCTACCATGTCGCCTATGCAAGTGAGATTAATGACCCGATTGCTCGGTTATTAATTGGCTATTCTAGACAAGCTGCGCAACACCGCCTGCTGCTTTGCTAAGTTGGCGAACAGTGGCACTCTCTCCAAATTATTATTACGCCTGATTAATAAAAACAAGAAATTTGAGCTAATGCTCACGAGACACGCGAAAGCCTATACAGCAGTTCCTGTTAGCAAACTGTCAGTCTATCTCCAGCCATTTCGTTGCAGTTCACTCTTGGTATTCTTGGAGTGTGCGCTGCAGCCGAAAATCGCAAACATCAATAAAAACCCCTTATTTTGGAAGTTCAGGGTCTTTTAAAGTCATCGATCTTGATGCGACTAAAACGCTCGTAACTAGTGCTTTTTATGATGGGCAGCATGCCCATGGTGATCTGCAGTGGCAAAATAACGATTTTACGGGGGTAGGCTACCGCTCTTTGCTGCTCTGCGCAGGTTTCCTTGAACCTAGAAAAATCGAAACTTGTACCGTCGAAATCTACGTTCAATGCTAAAAATTTCGTATGCAGCTTGTCCATGCCTATCTCAATTGATTTCGCCACAATTCGCCCTTGAAATGTGTCTCGCAGTCCGAAATCGTCAACAAAATCCATAAAAACCCCTATTTTGGCGTTCAAGGTCATCCAAAGTCATTGAATTCGACGCCAATCGCGAGCCAGTGTACGACTTCCTATTAGTGATTAACAGTAACCTATCCCCTATCTCGCACCGTTACTGAGATACAGCGACTTATTGGCCAAAAATCGCAAATTTTGCCCACCCCCTCTCATTTAGCGCCTTCGTTCGAATTGACCCCCTTCGAATTTATGGGAAAGCTTTACGGTTCCTGAAACTAGAGTCTACCAGGCAGTGAAAATTTGGTGATCCTAGCTTGCACCGTTTTTGCCTGATCCACCCATGTGACGGACGGACAGACAGACAGACAGAATTGCGATGGTTAAGACGCGCTAAAGCAGTAGCTGCTTTCGCGCGCAAAAATGATGAATAGAAATTTAAACGTTTAACCTCTAGACGTCTGCTTAGTAAATCGTTTTCAAGTATTAATAACTGCGTGTAAAAACGCACAAACAGCTAGACAATCAAACTAGAGTTTTTCACGGAGCTCACAGTAAATATTTCGTGATCTTAACTTGCATTATTTCGAAAGAATCGCAGAGTGTGACAGAGAGACAAACAGACAGACAGATACCGTTGCCATAGCCAAAACATGACATCTGCAGGCTATACTGACGCCCTGTAAATACGACAATATTATTGCATTTTATTGGCAAAATACGCCGCTAGGCTTAGAAATGTCGTCAGATTCGGGAGATTTCATCCTTATACCCATGCCGAGCTATGCTCCAACCCAGATCCCAGTAAAGACTTGATGCCGAAAAAGGATAGGCCTACTATGAAAAACGGGTTGTCGTACCTGCCCCGCTGTATATGCGAATGCCGGCGCCGTAGTTGTTGTAGGTCACACTGCTGGCGTTCACGATGATATAATTGCGAACGTTCTCCAGAAACAGACCGTGTTGTAAGTTGTTCGACACGCTAGAACTGTTCATGTAGAACTCCGGCTTAGATTCTGCAAAATACAGAGCGAACATTTGCTGTTAAAATACCTTTTAAGTTTTAACAGCACATATTGCATTCGAAGGCTGAGATGTGCTCTAAAATACCACAATATCTAACAGTGAAACAAGAAGCCCAGCTGTCGCTACGGCACGTGGGCCGACTGTACCGCCTATATCCGAAAACCGTAATGACCCTTCAACGTCATCCAAGGTCGATGATTTTTGCGTCATCTGAAAGGGCTAATGCGACTTTCCATTAGTGATTCGTAGTAACCTTGGCTCTCTCCCACTGTTTCTTAGATACGGCTACTTATCGATTAAAAAGCGCACATTTTTCCTACCCCACCTTATTTAACCACAAAATTGAAAACGTGCCCCTGAAACCAGATCATTGAAATTTTGCAAGCGACGAGCAGTGACACCTGTCTAATTAACTGTGTAATAAGTTTTCTGGTAAGACATACCGTTCAGCCACAATACATGCGTTACAGATAAACGACAGCCAAACAGACGACGGACATATCGTACCAAAGGCTCGACCGAATGATTGACATCGTTCAACAATGGATGAAGTTTTCGCAAAAAATGGAAGTATCGTGAAGTAGCGAGATTTGGGGGCCGACCGTCGAGCTGTAAGCTTAAAGGTCTGGCTGCATGCTACGAGGTGTCTGTCGTCTGTTTGTTGTCTGGCACGGACGAAATGTGGCTAAACGGAAAGTTTTATCGAAAAACAATCGGCAAAATCTTGCAGTGCATTACCTGAAGCACTGTCGACGAGGATGGTGAATTTGATGCAGTCTCGCAGCGACGGACAATGCTGATTCGGCGGGATATTCCACGAGAACGTGACGAACATGTAATGGAAAGTGGACGTAACGCCCATCGGCAGGGTTCCGTTGATAATGTCGTATGTGATCAGGCGAGGATAGGTCGCATCGCGGCCATCGAATATCTCCAGTCTTCCACTTACTTCAGGTTCCTTATCCATCTCCAGCACGTTCAGCGTAATGCGCTGCCCGAATTTGGTCGCAAACCGCTGCAAACAAAACGCTTTCTTATCAGAAATAATCGGTATCAAGTTCATTTTACTATTGACGCTCACCACAATCAAAGCTACAGTTTCATTACTGACCGTGGAAGTAAGAGCTGTATTGTTTTCAACATTGCAGCAAAGTTTTCTTTTGTTCTTCTGTGGGCACGATAACTCGTGAGCCGCAGCATTTAGCTTGATAAAATTTTGTGTAACCTGTAAAGGCCTCAAATTGCAAAATTTTGCAAATTGTCCATGTGGTTGGACAACATAAACGACCAGTATCGTAAAGCCTTGCTAGTTACTGAAAAATGAAAGTCTGCTTTAAAATAAAGCCAGTTAACAAAAACTAAAGACAGTACCATTAATTTTAGTAGCATGCGCAGTAGCAGCTACATAACACAGTGGCTAAAACGACGACGGGCTTATAATCTAGTTAATCCCACTGTTGCCTTAACGATATAACTAATGTCATAATTATAATGTCAAATTTTGAAACAAAATAGCAGCCACCTTAATCTAATAAACAAAAAATAACATATACTCGTAAAGAAAAACAAAAAACGACAGCAAACAGTCTAGACATAAGAGTATACAGTAATTTCCTCATACCCGACTGCATCTGGTGGATAAAGACGGAATTCCAGTAATAAGTTGCGGGAAATTCTGCATTCCAATATTTGCCATTCTGCAGAATGTCAGCAGCTGATCGACTATGACAAATCGACCGTCGAGAAATTTTGCTTTGACGCCGTTGCCGTAATTGTTGAGGAAGCGCGAGTTCTTTATCTCGACTCGTCCCAGGTATGACTCAACGATCAGACCGTTACCTGCATTAGACAAGAAATCTGAGCTAATGCTCACGAGACCCGCGAGAGCCCATGGCAGTTCCTGTTTGCAGGTAATCTTGGTCTGTCTCTATCCATTTCGTCGCAATTCACTCTTTTGCAGCCACAAATTGCCAAAAAATCATTTAAAATTAATATTTTTGGGGTTAAAGGTCATTCAAGGTTATCGATGTTGACATTTTTAAGAACCTTGTCGCCAGTGTTTGTTATGACAAGCAGCATGTCTGTGCCTATCTGCAACCATTTTCACGCTAGACAAGACAACAGCGAATAAATAAACACTTTTTAGAAGGGTACCCCTTTTTGACACCCGCGTGCACAGGCCTCTTTGAATCTAGAGGGTACGAACTTAAACTGCTAAAATCTACATTCAATGATAAAAATTTCATATGCAGGTTGTCTTGGTCTATCTCTAGCCATTTCGCCGCAATTCACTCTTGAAATGCGTGTCGCAGCCCAAAATCGCAAAAAATTCACTAAAATCCCCTATTTTGGGAGTTCAAGGTCATTCAAGGTCATCGATGTTGACATTTCTAAGAAACTCGTTGCAAGTGCTTGTTATGATAAGCAGCACGTCTACAACTATTTTCACGTTAGACGAACCAATAGCGGTAAAATAACGTCTTTTTAGAAGGGGTGCCCCCTTTTCGCCGCCCCATCGTTCGTGGGGACCCCTTTCACCGAGTGACATGAAGTTTTGTCACGAAATACTAGAGACACTAAGCTATCATACAATGAAAACCCGAAGTCTCTATCTCTACAGGTTTTGAAACGGTACCGGGTCGTGACGGACGAACAGACAGACAGAATTACATAGCTAATACGCACTATAGCTAGCTAGCTAGCTCTCGCGCGTAAAAAAACGAAAGTAGGCCTAGCACTGCATTTAACTCCAACAAGCCACTTCAATTCAGCAAGTTATAACTTTTATCAGTGAAATTGTTGACGTTTAGAAATTGTTGCTGCCTTCTTCAGAACGAGCTGCGTTCACCGCTATATATGTCGCTACAGCAAACGAAACGTCAACTAAAGTGTTAAGCCTCGCGCAAGGTTAAGGCTGTCCGCGGTAGCCGCTGTAACACGCTGCGATATTTATAGCAATAACGTCAGCGTCCGCCAATAGCTATCGGTCAAGCCGAGCCTGCCTAGCAGCAGCTATCATCAACCTTATGTCGCTGAAGTGTCCGAAAATCCGGTCCTGTGACCTTGATTTATAACCTTGAAATTCGATACAGTTATAGCGGTTGTCAAAGTACATATTCGTGCAAAATTTCATTGAGTCAAGTGCAGCGGTTCGTGACAGAAACGAACGAATAAATAAACACACACAAAAAAACTTAGCGACGAGCGCCGACGACGTCGAAAACAATACTGACGTCGCTACCGTGGACAGTAACAACTGAACTAACAAAGGCTTACATAACTTTTAGTCGCTTTTTAAACGTATGAGTTTATTCAGAGACGCCAGTGTTCACCTCTGCAGTTGGAGACGGTGCAATTGTAGACGATCGTCGACGAGCGGACCTCCGTGAAGTTGGTCGCATCGAGCGCCACGTTACTGATCGTCACATTGACCATTGACGGCACACTGGGACTGGCCCGCACCGCAGGCACCGGACTCTGACTAGGATCAACCCCGGCGTACATGATGTCAACGTTCTGTAGGATCGACGAAGACTCGTTGATGACGATGATATCGTCGACAGACAGCGATCTGGAGGCGTTGTAGAACTCCAGACCCCACCAGTAGTCTCTGGCCGGGTTCTCGGGCGCCAGACCGTAGCAGTGGAGGTGAATGGTCTGCTGGTGAACTATATATACAACAGTTTAGTTCAATTCAGTGACAGTATTTTATATCCGGCAAATCCTACAACAGAAAGTTAATTACTGCCCGCGGAACGTTTAATGATTTTATCTCCAAAGCTAAATTTATGAAGTTCAGATTTGAATGATTTTGTAAGCCGTATAGCTGTACCAGTCGGAAAAGCACTGATGCTTATCGCAGTTATACAGCGATTATATTTTACAGATAAAACAGTTTCAGCGAAACACAACGGACACGGACAAATTGAGTACAGAACACTCACCACAAATGCGTGAGCCAATCTTGATGCCGGCGCTGCCCGGACAGTCCATTATGTGTCTCTCCGAACCGGAGCAAGACGGACGATGAAACAGCATGAACGACGAGTCGTTGCGAGCCCAAGACAAGAAGCTGAAATTACCCGTCTTAAAGCCGAGCTGCCGACAAGCCACATCCACATCGGCCTGCGTCCAACTGAAATATACACGTGGAAATAAATGAACCAACGAGGATTATCTGGCGGCTTGATGGCGTAACGGTAAAGTGTTCCACTTACGATCGGGAGGCTGTGGGCTCAATTCCCGGTAGGGTCGATCGCTACTTGGATGGGCGACTGTTTGCGGACAGATTTAAAACCACATAAGTATAGGCCTACAACCAAAACCAATGTCAACTCAGCCTTCTATCCCTCCAGAGTAGCTGATCTTGAGTACCGGCCTGTGTGGCCAGGGTTAAAAGTGCATGGGGCGCCTTTACTCGTTATAGGTGGCAGGTGACGCTTTGTAGCTTGGCGATGGATTTCTTATGAAAAACTAGGCCTATGTACAACTGCACATTCTCTTTAACCCTTAACTCTTTTTTTATCTTTCCCTAACGCTTTTCCATCACCCAATAAACTCTGGTGAAGTAGCTGGTATTCGTAGGAGATGATGAGATAAAAGATATACAGGTGTAGTGTTCTTTATTAGTTTATTGGTCCATTGCTTATGATAACTGACAATGTAGCGAGTACAGTGTGGCGCCATCTCTGGAATGCAGTGCTACTAGTAGCCATAGACATCGATCGAACAATAGTGTTAGGTTTACCATAGCCTTCTAATTCTAGATAAATAGCAAAAAAAATTTTACGCGTTCTTAAATTATTTGGACAACTTTTGATTGTTTTCGGATTAATTTCAAGTTTTTGTGTCGCATATGTGTAAGGCACATGTGTAGGCTAAGTATTCAGGAAATACCGGGTGGCGCTAAAAAAACGTCCCGAAATTCGCGTAAATATAACGGCGCGTATACTTTATGGAGATAAATTTCCCTTCGCGCATTTGTAGACTAATGTGTACTTTTACTCATTTATAAATTTCAGTGACTTCACTAATGACACCACTGAATGCCGCTTAATGACGTAAGACAAGTTAAAAATCCATATTGCAGTGGAAAAAGCGTCTAGAAGCAGTGGCAAAGGAGAATTATGGAAGACCTATTCAGCATATTTTTAATTTTTTGCTGATCAGTTGACTAATGATTTGGCCTACTGTGACATTTTGGCGTAGCCTGCGTACAAGCGGCAACGCAAATGATGAACCGCTTGCAGAAATTGCTTTATGGCGTGTGACGCTATTTTGTTTGTATCACGGCTAATACAGAAGTGTTTTGGGCGAAAATTCCTACACATATTCCAAGATGTTTGACTGTTACATACATGCTTTTGCACTTATTCATTTCCACCACTCGGCTGAATAATGCATGCAAATGTTCGGGACGTTTTTTGCGCCACCGGATATATAGGCCTAATTATGTAAGCCTAAGAAAAACAAACAGTAGGCTTACTGTAAAAAAAGATATCTATAGGTCTAGGCCTTAAGCCTATATTTTCGGTCAATTGGTACCAACGTCAAAAACTAAAGTGACCCTCAAGGGTCATTCCCAAAATCTAAAGTTCAGTATTTAAAAATTTTTAGCACGCAGATTAATAAAAATATCAATTAAGTATAAACAAATACACAGCCTATAATACGTTGATAATGATCATGTGATAATGATCATGATGATTCAATGACATAATGCGAATAATAATCATAAAAGTGCAATTATAATTAACTAATTAGTCAAAAATGGTAACTGGACTGACATCAGGAAGGGCATAAACAAACGAAACCAAAAAACTAAAACCTTACCTTCGACAGTAATCACTAAATAATAATTAAAAATTTAATTAATAAACACACGTCCAATATCATAGGCCACAGGGCCTCTTACTGTTAATAATAATAATAATATCACATACTTCTGAAAATTGGCGCAGATTCCGCGCCACTTCTCGCGGTACATGATTTGCAGTCGTCCGAAGTAAACACTGGACTCGTCGACAAGTCGAATGTCTGTCGGCCACGACGGTTCAGTCTCCAGCTCATCCGCAGAACTCGGCAGTTTAGTCATCACGATCCGATTCTCAACCGTACCCTTAGCACAGTCACATACCACGCTTCGTTTAAAAGAAAAAAATAATGTGCAAAAATATAATAAATACAACCATATACACTGTTTTAGTGGGCCCTAACATGAATATCTGCATTAAGCATTGGATGAACAAACCTGAACCGAGTATTAGTATTTCAGCAAGCAATTACAGCCTATTAAAACACCCAGAAAGTAAAAAAAAACTTAAGAAAAAAAATTTCTATCACACGACAGACGATCTACGTACAAACATGAAAAAATAGCTGTAATAAAACAACGATTTGGTTAAAAACTTGGCACTGATTTATTTATAACAATAATAATGTTCTTAATTTTTACGCGCGAAAGCAGTTACTGCTTTCAGCGCGTCTTAGCCATCGCAATTCTGTCCATCCGTCTGTCACATGGGTGGACCAGTCAAAAACGGTGCAAGGTAGGATCACCAAATCTTCACCGTCGGCTGCCTGGAAGACTCTACTTTCAGGAACCGTAGAGCTTTTCCATAAATTCAAAGAGGGTCACCCGAACGAGGGCGCTGAATGAGAGGGGGGTTGGCAAAATTTGCGATTTTTGGCCAATAAGTTGCTGTATCTCAGTAACGGTGCGAGATAGGGCTTAGGTTACTATTAATCATTAATAGGAAGTCGTACACTGGCTCTCGATTGGCGTCGAATTCAATGACCTTGAATGACCTTGAACGCCAAAATAGAAGATTTTATGGATTTTTTGGCGATTTCGGGCTGCGACACAAGTCTATATCATTCACAAGGTGGAGCCACAAAACTATCGTTATGTGCACTTCAGCATGACTGTAATAAAGTTGTTGTATTTTGTCCCAAATTCCCGCAAATCTTAACTCAAACAGCGATAGAAATTTTTGTTGTGCGACTTGGTTGTATTGTGAGCACAATAATTTATTATTTAGCACATTTCTGATGCACAGTATTTGGTGAAGCGGATTGCATATCTCACTGCGTAATTTGTGACATTTTGTTCGATGGTGTTGCCACCTCGGGAATTGGTTTACAACGCCCAGCACTAACTAACGCTGATTGATTGCATTGACTGACTTGTTATATTTTTACGCACGAAAGCAGCTACTGCTTTCATCGCGTCTTAGCCATCGCAATTCTGTCCGTCCGTCCGTCTGTCTGTCTGTCTGTCCGCCCGTCCGTCACACGGGTAGAACGAGATACAGCCTAGGTTACTATTAATCACTAACAGGAAGTCGTACACTGGCTCTCGATTGGCGCTGAATTCAATAACCTTGAATGACACTGAATGCCAAAATAGGGGGTTTTATGGATTTTTTGGCGAGTTCGGGCTGCGACACAAGTCTATATCATTCACAAGGTGGCGCCACGCTACTATTGTTATGCGATCTAGATAAAGAATTTGGTATTTGTATATTAACTTAACGTGAACACCTCAATTTTTACGCGCGAAAGCAGAATGCTTCGCGCGTCTTAGCCATCGTCTGGGCGTCTGTCTGTCCTCTGTCACACTCGTGATCTGTATCAAAACGGTGCAAGCTATGATCACGAAATCTTCACTGTGGGCTGCCCCAAGGTCTCTAGTTTATCGTGACAAAATTTCGTGCCACTGGGTGCGGGGTTCCCCTCGAACGAGGGCGTCAAAAAGGGGTACCCCCTAAAAAGACGTCATTTTGCCGTTATTGGCTCGAATAATGTGAAAACGGTTGCAGATAGGTACATACATGCTGCTTATC
>Ga0209671_1004287_pt1 | contig 14077 bp, 10 predicted proteins | sample WorMetHERISLAND2_2_FD_187401 | JGI IMG/M metagenome (GOLD analysis project Ga0209671, IMG submission 187401) | Marine gutless worms symbiont microbial communities from Max Planck institute for Marine Microbiology, Germany - Olavius geniculatus... | ecosystem: Host-associated > Annelida >... | reverse complement strand
GTGTTAGGGTTAGCGATCGGGTTAGGTTTAGCATTTTCGAAAGATTTATGTGACAATAATGCACACCATAAATTAGTGTACAATATACGTTATAAGTTCGACGGCGGTGCAAGTGCCTACAAAAAAATTGGCAACGGCTGCCCATGATGGTCTATTTAGACCTGAGGAGCTAGTTGGTGGACTGGCGATCCGTGAAGCTACGGCCGAGGTCGTCAGTCGCAGGGACACGGCAGCTTTTGCTATGGCGGGCAATCGTGTTGACGGACCTAGTTTACTGGCTACAGTTCGTCTAGACGGAATATTCACGGCAGATAGCGAAAACGCTTACTTATCTTCCATGAATTTTCACGGCGGATAACACCTTGCATAAAAACTGGTGTCTGGCTGAGGGCCTTAGGAAACGGAGATCAGCGCTGCCCTATGGGCTGTAAGGCTTGGGAAGGACTTTACGTTACGTTTTACGTAGTTAATTGCCAAAGATATCTAAAGTCCGAAAATGAAGAAATATTTACGATCGTTTCATGCTTTTCTAACTATTTTGCAACAAATCGTACATGTGCACGCAATGCGATCTCGGTAAAATTTGCATTAGCTCCACCACCCCAGATTGCGCACACACTGATGCTGAGCATTTTCATGCAGAACGACGACACCTTGGATCACCTCATGGCAAAATACAGGGTGGTTGAACAACCTTACATATATGAAAACTGGCAGATATGCTCCAGCAAAAGAGCACATAATGTGCAATTACAGTGGCTATACATAGCATTTACAAGTCTCTCTGGCAACCTGGAGAAACTTATATGTAGTAAATTGCCAAAAATGTTATTGTCACCCTTGATGGAAAACCCACTCCAAGCATGGAAAATCACACCCATATCAGAAAAATGCAGTACTAGTAGCTCCACTAGCTATGGGTTAATATATGTTTTAGTAATTCCTCTAGCAAGATGTTCCATTTGTTACAGATTGCAGGCTCTTCTGCACCCGGAATGCTGGTCTCTGATACCCTGATATGAAATTCATTAGTTAGCGTTAACTAGTCTACTACGGATGCTGGTTTATAGTGGAGAATTTTCTTAAAATATGCTGAACTTTTTGAGGCAAAATATGCGGGAAAATATGTGGAATATGCGGCCGAGTTCGTGAGCCGTTATTAGAAAAAAAACACACCCATCGCGGAACAATATCCGTGTCAGTCCGCATCTGCAAAAAAATCACGTGAATTGGCGTCCGCAAACGAATGCTCCGCAGTCCGCACATTTCTGGTGCTTACCAACGGTGGTACTAAATACCGACAAAAAATTGAGCTAATGCTCACGAGATGCGTGAAAGTTCCTGTTCGCAAACTGTCAGTCTATCTTCAGCCATTTTGTCGCAGTTCATTCTTAGAGTGTGCGATGAACTTTAGAGCCCTTTGTTGTTGTTAGTTAAATTTTAATCTGCTAGCTTAGTAGCTTACTTTACGTAGTAAAGAATAAGTCTATTCAGTGCGGATGTGGACTGACAGCGGATCCAATATTTCTCTCCCATTGCGGATGCGGACGCAAATTTTTGGTCAAAATTCGCAGACTGACTTGGACTCAGTATTTTGAGATCCGCACATCTCTTGTAAGCACTAGACTGGAAAACCTAGTTTCTTGCATTTCTAAGTTTTAAGATATTTGGACTTGATTGTTTAAAACTTAAGTGTGGTCATTTTTGAGTGCAGTTTTGCAGTATGACTCCGTACGAGTCCTAAGTTTGTGAAGTTTTTTGTCATCTTTCAAACAGAATGCAGATCCTTTCAGAAATATGACACTTTCAAGAGGGATTTAAATTTAAATTAGATCACTGTTGTACATTTATTCTAATTTTATCACAGGTATTATATGTTACGCAGTATGGTACATTGGTACAGTGAATGAGGCAACTGGTTGATTATTGTGTGTCATGATCTGTAGGTTTTAGATATGTCCGTGACGCATGACAAGATTGGTCGCAGGCAACCAGCATATCTGATTCACTTTTTACGTTGGAATAGCAGGTTTGCTTTCTGCATTATAAGTATATGATCGAATAGTTGTCCGTATTGGAGAGCACTGTTTAATCAACACTGTATAAATTTACTCATTCATTGATTATGTAATATCCAAATTATCTGTATTGCAAAAAATATATTTGGCTGTCATGTGGCACGTTAGAATTATTTGGCCCAGCCTTGGGTTCATATACCTAGAAAGACCCATCTGATCTCTTCGGCTCAAGGAGTTTTTCCATACACAGGCCTCACATTTGAGTACTCTTTCAAAATGCATTCTTATTTTATTACATGTTGTGCACTGATTCCCCAGATGGCAGCAATGATGCTCTTATGTGCCCCATGAGCATTGCTGAAATTAAATCCAATATGCTTAGAATTATACCTAGCCACTTGCTGCTGTGACTAAGTAAAATTAGCATCAGTTAGCATTTTTTTCTGGTGTAGCTGGGATCGAGTCGTGCCAGAGAGTTACCTGCTCAAAAACACCGACGACAACCGAATACTGATGAGAAAGTTGACTTTGATCTCACAGCGAGAGTGAGTCTTCTTCTTTATCTTTTTCATTGGTGTCATCAAGGAGGCAGGGAAGGCAGTGGCAAGCCATAAATTTTTGGCCGTCAACAAATTTTAGTCAAAAAATGCTAAATCTGATGCTGGAAACCCCATTTGGGAGTAATTTAAGGCCAAAATTTCAATTTTTAGCATCTGTAATGTCATCTGTTGGAAATTTGCTACTGTATGCCAGAATTCTGTCCAAAATTTGCAGTGTTAGATAGATACTAGATACTCTCCACTATCCACATCAAATAAATGTGAGTTGCAGCATTTTTGTTGTTAGATTTATTACTGAATTTGCAGATTTGTTGACATAGATGTTTTGAAAGCTAGCCATAATAAAATACTGCATTATAAGTGGGACAAGAAATTAAAATTGCATTCACGTCGGGTGGGTTTTTAGGTGGGTATACTGACTCCCCCATCCAAAAAACAGGTGGGTTTTTGGGTATTGGTATCTTCTTGGGTGTCTTAACTCTAGAATCGCTCACTAGTCTGCTCAGATATTGACTGAGCGACTGGTGCGTGTAAGGGCTGGTAGGAGACGCAACAAGGTGCGTTCTCGCAAGATCGACCGCGCTCTGAAGCGACATTTTGAAAAGCTGTCATCGCCCGATCGTTTGCAAGGCATTATGAGCTCGGACAGCAGTGACGATGACGACAGCGATGGAGATGATAGTGACGATAGTGATGAGAAAAGTGACGAACAGGATTTAATCGATGATGTGAAAGATGATGACGATTATGCTGAGGTAAAGGTTCGACACTAATCTGACTGAATTCCAGTTTTCTTTTTGTTTCTCATTCCATGTAGTCAGTTTTTGCAATTCGCGGCTAGCTATTTTATCTAAACTCTCTAAACTTGTTGAACGCTGCTGTCAAGATATTGAAAGGGAAATAAACCTTTAAAACTACATTGCGTGTATCTAATTTAAGGTATATTAATTAGTAACTTGAGCGGTGCTGATAAAAGTGATAAAAGATTTAAGATAAAAGCAATGTTTAAAGGTAAAAAGTAATGTTTGTTATTTTGTTTTAGGTAAAACCATAGATCAATAAAAATTTTGTTTATGTATTTCTGCATGTTGTTTTCAAGCTTTATTTCCCTTTTAACATTCAACACTAATCTGACTGATTTCCATTTGTCTTTTTACGCACGAAAGCAGCTACTGCTTTCAGCGCGTCTTAGCCATCGCAATTCTGTCTGTCCGTCTGTCACACGGGTGATGGATCAGTTAAAAACGGTGCTAAGTAGCATCACCAAATCTTCACCGTCGGCTGCCTGGAAGACTCTAGTTTCAGGAACCGTAAACCTTTTCCATAGGTGCGAAAGGGGTCACCCCAAATAAGGGTGCTAAATGAGAGGGGTGGGAAAATTTGCAATTTTTAGCCAATATGTCGCTGTATCTCAATAACGGTGCGAGATAGAACCTAGGTTACTATTAATCACTGATAGGAAGTCGTACACTGGCTCTTGATTGCCACTGAATTCAATGACTTTGGATGACCTTGAACGCTAAAATTGAGGTTTTTGTGGATTTTTTGGTGTTTTCATCTGCGAGACACATTTCAAGAGCGAATTGCGCCAAAATCAATTGAGATAGACATGGAAAAGCTGCATATGAAATTTTCAGCATTGAATGTAGATTTTGACGGTCCAAGTCTCGATTTTCTAGATTCAAGGAAACCTGCGCACGAAGGCATCAAAGGGCGGTACCCCATAAAAGTCGTTATTTTACCGTTGTTGGCCAGTCTTTCATGAAAATGGTTGCAGATAGGCATGGGCATGCTGCTTAGCGCTAGTGACAAGCTTTTCAGTCGTATCAACATCGATGACTTTGAAAGACCCTGAACTTGTAAAATAATTGGTTTCAGTTGATTTTTGCGATTTTCGTCTGCAGCGCACACTTTAAGAATGAACTTCGATTAAATGGCTGGAGATTGACTGACAGTTTGCAAACAGGAACTGCTATAGGCTTTCCCGCGTCTCGTAAGCATTAGCTCAAATTTCTTGTTAAAGTCTGCAATAGCAACAACAGTATTGCTTTCTGCATCATTGCTAAGTTCTTTTTGGTTTTTTCTCTGTTAACTTGATAATTTATGAACCGGTGCACTTTGCTTGATGAAATTTTGCGTGAACATTTCTCTTGACAACTGCAAGAATGGTATCAAATTTTAAGGTCAAAGGTCAAGGACACAGGCCCAACCGGATTTTCGGATAATTTGCCATTGCAACATAGGGCCTTGCTTCTATAAACTGGGTTGATAGTTGTTGGCTGACGCTGACATCATGCTATAGATATCTCACCATTTCACGATGGCTGCCATGAACAGCCTTAGCTTTGCATGAGGTTTGACAGTTTAATTATTTCTTATTTTATGTAGTTTGTTTTTGCAGCTTTTTGCTAGCTTGGTTTTCATCTCTAAACGTGAGGACCACTGCTGTCGAAATACTAAGTAGTAGTCGATAGCAAATATTTTTGAAATTTCCAAGACTAAGATCAAGTATTTTTGTCAAGACTTTGTTTTTGAGTTTGTGACACTTGAGACCAACACCTTGCTGCAAAAATGTCACTGCGTTGTTGTCTGGAAGGACAAGGAAGCTAATTGCTCACCCAAGCATATAAATTTTGCTCCATCCGAAAACTCCATCTTCTTGTCTCGCCTTCTTTTTTAACATCGAAAAATGCGAAAGTGTTGAACTGGTTGAAATGTTTGCAGATGTATGCATCGGAAACTCACGAGGAAGACCAACCAGCCAGCGAAGACGATGATGTGAGTATTCTTAACTAGCATCTTGGTAGTGTTGAGTTGGGCTCACAGTTTTCTGCAGGCCATGGAATTTTGAGCCGAACTGCAGAATTTGCTGTTTTTCCTACGGAATTTTGATATTTCTGTGTAATTTCATGGAATTTTGCAGAAGTTGAGAAATGACCTATGATTAGTTCAGTCGTCAGCTCGATAATGTAATTAAATAGACTAAATGTATCATGGAAAAAATCAAACTGAACTGCCTAAATCTGTGAGCCATACTGATAGCCACAATTGTAAATAAAAACAGTGTGAACTGACGTATTTGTATGTCGCTAGCATAACTGAGCACAATGCTAGCATTCAGTAACTGAATTTTTTTAACAGGATAGAACTCACCTTTTCAGCGATTGCTGCATCGGTCTGGAACAGTCTGCCGGAGTCGGTCCGGTCGTCTCCATCGTTGCAAGTTTTCCACACCAGACTGAAAACCTAACTTTTTGCCCGGTCTTACAGTCATGACTAACAACGTCTCATTGCACTGGCTACTATTACGTGACTTCACTGTTTAGGCTTATTGTTACGTGTCCTTGTAGTCTTAGGACTTAACGCCACGCTAAAGTTAATTCGTCCATCATCATCATCATCAACTCAGTTTACTCACAAACGTAAGGTCGCAGTGAGCCGCGGAATTTTCTGAACTGGCCTACGAAATTTGGCAAAATTTTCTGCATAAAACCTAGTGTTAGGGTGGATTGTTCCGTGCCTAGGTTAACTCGCGGTTTGCTAGGTAGAATCTCTGATGATCGATTCGTTGCATTTTTTTCTGTGCTGGAGGAAGGATTTTGAAACTAAGTCAGTACTTAGATGCTGGCTTAGTGTCGAATCAAGTTAATCGACGCCAAGTTTGGTTAGTACTTGGATGGGTATTTGACCAAACAATCTCAGTATGTAGCTGACGACCCAGATCAACTCAGCCTGGCCATCCCTCCGTGGGTAGGCGCAGTGAGTACCAACGAAAGCAGGGATGTAAACAGGCACGCTGCTCGATGCACTATCCTCATGTCCATGGTCTCGCAGCGTAAACCAGTGTTTGGCTGATGGCTAAGATAGCAGATATTGGGGCTGCTCTATGGGCTTTGTGGCTTGGCTTTACGTTGTTACGTTAGTTAATGTTTGGTAGCGTTTACTTTCATTGCTTTTTCATAACCTACAGTGTACCAAAGACACTGTCATTGTTTGTATCTTTGGTTTCATTATTACTATAGTAAATACGTTTTATGCACAGGGGCATATACCCAAAAAACCCAGTGAGTTTTGTTGGGTAGGCACACCTAAAATCAACCAAAAGCTTACGGAAACCTTGACCAACTTTTAGTTCTTTTGGTTCCACTAATTAAAAAATATTTCATTATGGTTAGGTTTCGAAAGCTTTTAAAGTCATGTATTTGCAAATTAATATCTATTTATCAGACATTGACAGTATCTAGCATTGCTCAAATTCCGATAGCATCAAACTCCAGAAAACCCCAAACCCATGAAGTTTAAAAAACCCAGGTTGGTCATGTTTAACTCAAAAAACCCAAAATTCGCTGGGCTGGGCTTTATTAAAAGAGGTTTTTAAACAGTATGTAGAAAGGAACTGTTGTGTGCATACAATTATGTAGGATGATATTGACATGCTTCGTGAGCCGGTAAAACTGGTGCTTCCGCTATCATTGAAAAGAATACTAACAAAAGATCGATACCTGATCAGAACCAAACACATGGTAAGTTTTTTTTAACTGATGTGTACCTCTAGTAATATTATTGGGATAATACTGATGTTGAATATGCCATCTTTTGAGCAACTTTGACAGTTATGGTGCTGTTGCCATGTACACGGTGTTTCATAAAAGAGGGACCCCTTTTTGTTTTTTTCATAATTCACTCAAACGATGATCAATTTGTGCGACATTTTTACCAGTTGTAGCTGAAGAAATACCAATTCAAAATATTTTAGCAAAATATGGCTGTTGATTAAATATTTTTTGCTAGTCGTGATGTAATACTGACGACATGATGCGTCGTGAGTACAAGCTTGCTCGTCTCAACTGGTGCTGACAGTTGCTGAATAGCTGCCCTGCTTCGATGGTGAATTTCATCTGCTTCACTGTTGGCAAATTGTTGAAGTTTTACCATTGCTGCCACAAAAATCGCCCAGAATGATCGCTTTCGCGCAATTGTTGGAATAGCTTGACTTTTGCTGCTGATTGCAGCTTCCAGCAACACGGTGGTGACCAGCACACAGAGATTGTGAAATGGTTGAGTTTCTTCTAGATTGCGAGAGACTTGATTTCAAGCCTCCATGTTGTTTAGTTCTGACATGATGAACATTTTTCATCAGCGAACCCGATTAAGTTTCCCATCGAAGCGGTGTAGCAACTGACAGCAACAGTTGAGACAAGCAAGCTTGTACTCATGACACATTATGACGTCATCGTTACGTCACGACTAGCAAAGAATATTTAATCAATAGCCATATTTTGTTGAAATATTTTGAATTAGTATTTCTTCCGCTACAACTGGTAAAAATTTCGTGTAAGTTGATCATCATTTGAGTGAATTATGAAAGAAAGAAAAAGGGGTCCCTTTTTTAAGAAACACCGTGTGGTTTCATTAATGTGTGTTTTAAAAAATTTTTGTTGCATAAGCAGATTAACATGACAGAATGACTGTGGTTTTAAATCAGCATGAAAACAAAGAATTGTATTGTTTTACATCAGTTATGTATAAAAATGCATTACAGAATTAATGTCGTAGTTCACGGTGGCAAAAACTGGCAAAACCGGTTTCTGCCACTGAACCGGTTAAAACCATGGTTTAAACCACCTTTGGCAGATAAATGCCAGCCGTGCAAATAAATGACTGAAATAGTAGCGGGCGTGTTCTGTAGCTGGTAAATTTGCCGGCATCGCTGAATGTGGTGAATGTTTTGGAGTCGTACGTCAAGAACTTTGTCACGAGTTCTGCAACGTCATTGTGTGTTGATCGCCCCACAAGACTTACTCGCAGCGGAGATGACGAAAAACTGATTACAGCACTAGAGAACAGGTTACAGTAGTAGTAGTGGTAGTAATAGCTGAAGTCTTAGTTGTAGTAATGGTAGTTGTTGTTAACTACTTAAGTAGTTTAAGTTGTAGTAATTGTAGTTGTTGTCTGTAGTGTTTGTCTGTGCAAGGAGCTCGTGATCAGTCTGTGTGTAATCTGACTTCACACTACCTCTGTTATTTGTTGTTGTTGTTACGTGCGAAAGCAGGTACTGCTGTAGTGCATCTTAGCCATCACAATTCTATCCGTTCGTCCATCTGTCCATCTGTCACACAGGTAGATCAATCAAAAACAGTACAAGCTAGAATCATCTAGTCTTCATCGTTGGCTGCATGGAAGACTCTAGTTTCGGGATCAGTAAAGCTTTTTCATCAATTTGAAAGGGGTCCCCCGAGCAAGGGTGCTGAATAAGAGGGGGTAGGGAAAATTTGTGATTTTTTGCCAACAAGTCACTGTATCTCAGAAACGGTGCGAGATATGGCCTAGCTTAGTGTTAATCACTAATAGGAAGTTGTACTCAGGCTTTTGATTGGCACCGAGAGCAATGCCCTTGGATGATTGTGAATGCCAAAATAGGGGGTTTTATGGATTTTTGGGTGATTTTGGGTTGCAAGACACATTTTGAGAGAAAATTACGCCAAAAACAGTGGAAATACACCAGGACAACCTGTGTACAAAATTTTCAGCATTGAACATAGATTTTGACGGCCCAAGTCTCGATTTTCTAGGTTCAAGGAAACCTGTGCACGAGGGCATCAAAGATCGGTACCCCCGTGAAAGTTGTTATTTTACTGCTGTTGGCCAGTCTTTCGTGAAAATGGTTGCTGATATGCATGGGAATGCTGCATACCACAACAAGCATTACTGATGAGCTTTTTAGTCATATCAACGTTGATGACTCTAAAAGACCCTGAACCCAAAATAAAGAGTTTTATTGATTTTTGTGATCTTCGGCTGCAGCAGACACTTCAGAAGTGAATTGCAACAAAATGGCTGGAGATAGACTAAGACAATTTGCGCACAGGAACTGCTATGAACATTTGCTCAAATTTTTTGTTTTAGTTGTCATAGTAGTAGTAGTAGTAGTAGTAGTAGTAATCTTAGTTTTTGTCTGTATAGCATTCGCCTTCGCAAGGAGGTGGTGGACAGTCTTCGTGTAATCTTCGACTTCACCCTGCCTCTGATATTACTCTATGATTCGGAACGCACCCAGTATGAGCGGGTTACTCAACCTCCACCAATCAAACTGTTAGTATCTGTCTTCTCATGTTTCATCCAATACTTGTATGAGATAATTTTCCTGTTTTTATAGCATGCCTATAGCTAGCAGTGTTGGCAGAGGGCAGGGGACACCTCGCTTCCCTTCTTCTTTCTAAATTCTAGCCTTTCAGGAAAATTTTTCTTGTCCGATTTTTTTCAGATAGAAAATTTGATGTTAGTGATCTCCCCTTTTGAGGAATTAATGGGCGTTATTGGCATTCTTGAGCACCCACAATCGCTATCGGAAAATTGCAACTTTCTCCCGTAACTTTTTAACCCATTGCCTATAGCTGCCTAGTACTAAGACCCCGCATTAGTAGCAGTTGTCAAGGCTGCTGATCATCCGAGCCATCTAGGGGCCAACTCAGCCTGGCCAGCCGTCACTTTTGAGATAGGCATGATGAGTACTGGTAATTAATTACGGCCACCTTTAAGGAAAAAACTGCGATCTGTGCATAGCAGTACTGAGTCTGTTATCAAGACTGCGAGAATACCGAGTATGTCCATCCTCTCCTTGATGGTGTATTTGACACGGAAATGTAAAAAGGTAAAGGTAAAGGTGGTGTTCCCATTGTAGAGCTGCGGAGCGTCGCCTGACATTGTGCACTTTAAATATGCATATGCGCCTACTACTCAGTGACATCTGCCACCCGACACAGGTGAATGTTCCCCACTATAACTCCAGCCTGCAGACAGGGGCTCAATTTACCTACCCCAGAGGGATGGAAGGCTGAGTTGGCCTTGGTGTTGGTTATATATGTAGATGGTCGCAGACGGTTACCTGTGCAAGTAGTGACCACTTGATAGTGATCTAACTGTGAGTCAAACCCAAGACCTTTCAATCATAGGTCTGACACCATACTTTTACACCACAAAGCCATCAAGTTTAGTCAGTTGTAGCAGCGGTAGTAATCATAGTAATACTTGTTGTTCTTTCAGTAAGCTGGAAATACCAAGTTCACCTTCGGGGAAGTCCCTGACGAGGCAGAGGAAGCGACATCGCGGCCGAAAGTCCGAAGATATTCTCCGTGATGGCACAGTTGACACAGAAGTGGTTTTCAAGACGGAATTGCTGACAGCAGCCACTACAGCTACCACAATAACTACTACTACTACAACGTCATCGCCTCGGGGCCAGCAGAGCTCACCACGGAGATTGGGTCAGAGAAAATGCAGCAGAACTTCTGTGGCGGACGCGGAAGACGATAAAATCCAACGCTGTGAGTCTAAGAGAAAGAGAAAGCGACGAACGTCAAAGGACACCATACTGTTGCAGACCGAGCTTGTAAGTCTGTCAACGATTTTAGTCTTAAGTAGGGTGATTCAGAAAACATGAAGTTTGGATTTTTTCATGGGGCATCCTCTCATTATGCTACAACTTGATGAAGAAAATTCTGTAAAAATTTCATGTAAATTGGTTAATATTTAGGGGTTGCTACTGGCTATCAAATATTTACATTTAGCATTTGCAGGATTGCAGGAGTCTCCAAGTCTTCGTCATCAGTATCTGCGTACTTTCTCATATCTTCTGCATGCAAATGCTCGATGTCCGCTGGGAGGAGGCTAGTTCTGTTGCTGGTGATCACAAGGAGTAGAAAGCCCTCATCGCCTAATGTTCCAGTTGGAACAGAAGGATCCAAGTCTGCCTAAGATTATACATTAGGTAAGCAAAAAAGCAGAAAGTTTGTAACTATAACTATTTATTTACTATTGTCCACTGAAGTGGGAAATACAATCATTTACATAGTTTTTATCGAAGTTTGCATTATACGCCCATGTGTATAATAGGCCTACCATGTGAATATTTTGACAGCTGATAGCAACCCCTAAATACTAAACAATTTTCATGAAATCTTTCACATACTTTTTTTCCATAAGGTGTAACATAATGAGAGGGTGCCCCATGTAAAAACCAAAACTTCATGTTTTTTTATCTACCTTCCTAGTCTTAAGATTATTTATGTTATACTGTGTGTGTTTTGAGTTAATAACGTTTTTAATGTTTTATTTTCAACAGCAGGCTCCAGGCTTTGACATTGTTGACATTCTTATTCTCCTCGTTTTTTTTGGTGATTTTTACATTTATCAATCGATCAGTCGAATAGCAGCATGTTGCATATGACATAAAGATAAAAATCATAGAAATTCAATACAAAAACTAAAACCGGATGTCTGGTAATCTTTATATCTCTGAGGGATTGACTAATAGACAGTGTTCTATATTCATGGCCAACAGTACCAAGCACCACCCAAACTTTTGTTAAATTCAAAGAATTTTTTGTGTTTTTTTGTTAAAATAATTTGTTGCATGCTTAATGAGGTTCAAAATATATAACAACCTGGCTCTAAACCGTGTTTTTGCTGTTTTAGAATATAATGCCTCCACCAACATAGTGGTTGGAGGCATTATTTTTCCAGAGTGTTCGTGCATCCATTTGTGCATGCATGAGTCCCGACCAAACATTGTTAGCTAAATATCTTGAGTTTTGACGGAATTTGACCAAACTTTCACATCTAACAGACTTCAGAGCAAGAATGAACGCATCAAATTTGGGGGTCAAAAGGTCAACAGTCAAGGCCACAGTGGGGTCACATATGACCCAAAATGCACTTTCTGGCCTGTTGTGACGGAGTCATAACCACCATTTAGTTTACCTATTATTGAGTGTTTATTGTGTGACAGATGACGGAAAGGGAAGGACCATTGGATAGCTGTATGCCGCCACCACTGCTTGCTGCTCACGCTAACTCAGCCTCCTCTTCTAGCCGGACTTCATCCCCGGAAAGACCGCTTCCCCGCCTCACGGCTGTGGTAATTCCCAGCACCCAGCTGCTAGGGGATTTTGTGGTCGGTTTTCCCCCTGCTGGTGTCCGGTATCAGCCGGACGTTGTGACGGAAGTTCTTGGCTGGAAGCTGGTCCCCGACATGTTTTTGAATCAGCAGCCGCAGCCGCCGTCACTTATCTATGGTGCTCACCATTTGCTCAGGCTCTTTGGTCAGTTTGGCTCTTTTCTGATAACTATTTTTTATGAAAATGTTACTGGGGAGAGATTTTTGGGAAGAGGCAGTTATGGGGTTTAGGAGAGTGCTGTAAGCTCCCCCACATGTAGAATTTTTATCCGTTTATGCTCTTGTTTATATGTTCCTTTCTTTTTGTTATTTTTAGTTAGTTGCAGAGTTCAAAAGAACATTGTTATTTATTTGCTGAAATAAAGTTACTAATTGCCTAGTTTTCTTTTTTCTGCATTTATGGGATTTTGGGGGTACCACCTAGGGTATTTGACAGTGCTGTAATCTCCCCCATAAGCAGAATTTCGATATAGGTATGCTCACGCTTCTGTGTTTCTTTTTTTGTATTTCTGATTAATTGTAGTGTTAAATGTTATTGGTTTGCCAAAATAAGAATACTGATTGTGTAGTTTTTCCCCTGAATTTCTTTTGTTTTATAATTTGTTCAGCCCTTTGATGTATGTGCTATGTAAGGCTAGTGTTTTAACGAATTTAGGACGGGATGATCAGTAATGTCATTTTTTATGATTTTTTCTGTTTAAAGCTGCATGCCGCCGTTAACAAATCGGCATGTTTTGTGTATTCTGTAAATACAGCTGCAACTTGGCAGAGCTACTTGCTGCATACCTTGAAGGTTGAAGGTGGTGTATAGCTTTTTATCGGAAACCCATCCCAAAGCTATGGAGTGTCACCTGCCATATGGGATCAGTGTCACCTGCCGCTCAACACATGTGATCGTGCCCCAGTGCCCCACATTAACTCTGGCCAGGCTGGTGCTGGATTTATTTATCCCAGACAAGGCGCCTGTCCCTGTTCGGACACATTGCACGAATGCCTGATGAAACAGATGCAAAACAGATCTTAACAGCTTCCCTCGCAGGAAACTGTATTACATGGATGAAAACCATTCAGCAGGATCTGAAATCCAGCGACCTTAATATGGACGACACAGTTGACTTGGCTCAGAACCATCCATTCTGGAGATTGATGTCTACGTTTGCCAGAAATCATGATGATGATGAGACAGAATGATGCAATGCTGTGTTGACCTTGATCATCACAGGCTGAATGGTAGTTCAAGCCCTGTGTTAATGGCGACCTCTCTTTCTTATGGGAAAGCAAAAAATTCGACCCCCTACAGAATCAAAACCCCTGACCAGATTGAGATAAAATTTGGCAGGGTTGATTACGTCGGCGAGGGGACCCGTCATGCAAAATTTTATGCAAATCCCTCTAAGGGGGGCTTCCCGGCAAATGGGTGAAATATACGCCAAAATTTTTGTAGCTGTACGTATACCTTTTTTTCAAAAACTCACCTACAGGTCAGACCCTTCGGCGGATTTTTGCACGCGATGGCTCAAACGACGCGGTCTCACGCAAGGATG
>Ga0209671_1004283_pt1 | contig 14080 bp, 6 predicted proteins | sample WorMetHERISLAND2_2_FD_187401 | JGI IMG/M metagenome (GOLD analysis project Ga0209671, IMG submission 187401) | Marine gutless worms symbiont microbial communities from Max Planck institute for Marine Microbiology, Germany - Olavius geniculatus... | ecosystem: Host-associated > Annelida >... | reverse complement strand
GTCCAGGGGCAGAGCCCCTGGTCGGGAGGTCAGGGGGGCGAAGCCCCCCTGAAGCTGAAACACTTTTTGCTTCTGAATGTTCAATGGAAACCGCAAATTCGCCCATTTTTCTGAAATTTGGAAATGCAAAAGACCATCAAACATTGTTGAATTTTGCAATTTTTGCTGGAAAATGGCAAAAAGCGCACCTTTTCATATAAGGTCGCCTGTAAAAAATTTTCATGGTCGGCCAAAGGGGGGCCATCGCACCATGCCCCCCCTAAATACGCCACTGCATAATACGCTCTAAACCGCGATAAAACCTGTTCGTTAAACGTCCAGCAAATGCTCGGTCATAAAATAAAATAAAGGTATTTCAGTTGTTCAGGGAAAATTTATTACATTTCCTATACCAAGACTACCATTAAGTTAGGGAACGACAATCTGTGCAAAGTGCACGTGTCGTCCTATACGAGCGATCATAAAGCTTATAAGGCCTATTCCAGTATTTCGATTAATGCAAACTTGTTAGAGAAGTCGTACAACAAGCTGCCAGATGTACAGCATCTTGACATGATGGAAAAGGTGAGCTTCTCAAACTGGGTCCGTGTCCGCATGACAACAGCTGCGTTAGTTGTGAAAGAACGGCTGGCTGCGTCCGGATTCTTTGGCGTGAAATTCTTAGCTGGCGCTGCTCTACCGTTTTCACAATTTTCGGCTGCAGTCGTGCGTCATAAAGCAAACGATGGTGTAATCTAGGCCGTCTGAGTGTGGTGTAAGTTAGTGTTCGAAAATTACCGGTAAGATTGGGAATGTTAACGTTACCGTAAATTACTGGTAAATTACCGGTCGGTAAATGCCTACCGGTCGGTAATTTACCGCTAAATTTCCGGTAAATTACCCATATTTTACCTTTAACAGAAGTGCATCCCGCTGAAAGTCTCAGAATAGCTGTCAACATACGTAGGCTAAGTAGACGACTTTGGCGCTTTAGTTTCAAAATCAAATTGATTGGACTATTATGGCGCTTAATAAGACTAGTGTAAAATTAAATGCCTAATTTATGTCTTTGATGTGCAGTTTTTTCAAAAGTTCGTAATTTACCGGTAATTTTGCAATTTTGCCTTACCGTAATTTACCGTAATTTACCGCAAGTTACCGGTAACGTTACGGGAGCTTTAAACCCTAGTGTAAGTAGGATATCACACTGTCTGGAGTGATATAAATTCGCACTGCGTGCTCGCTTAACCACTCAGGCAGTGCGGTGTCCTATACTAGTACAGCATGTTGTTCCACAAATCTGCAACAAATCCAAGCGAGTGGAGTTTGAGCGACGAGCGATGCGCAGTTCGCGGTCGGAGCGAGTCACTCGTTGGAGTTGTCGTCCCCTGCATGTATGCCGGACATTCGCTGCCGCTGAGTACAACGAAATTTAATTATTCACGAATCGCTCGCCTGCGCACTAATATTGCACGCATCACAATCGTCGCGCCTTGTCGCCACCGTCGATCGCCGCCATCAATCATTTTAAATTGAAGTCTTGCTGTCGAGGCTGTGAATGACTGGATAGTTAACCTGGCTAACTTTAACGAAATACGTCACAAAACATCCGACGCTTAATTTTTCAGGCAGTAGATAAGATTCTTATAAATTGATGTCTTGTGCCGTGCGTCGGTCGTTACTGATCAGTGACGAACTACAGACGGCGCCTGTCGGATGTGGGGAAGAACGGACTGGACTGGTCTTCTCATCTCTGCAATCAGCCTTCTCTTTCCCTCTTTCCGGACATAACCGCCTTCCCAGTTCAAAGCTTCTTCTACCGACAAGACAGAACATACGCTAGGATAATTATTGAACTTTTTGTTGTGCAACAGTGAATAAAGAAGGATGTGTGAAACAGTGGTAACAGTGGCAGTGTGTTTTAGGAAGGACTTTGTCTGCAGCGAAAATATTGTGCTTTTAAGCCAGAACTGGGCAGCATTAACCCAACATCGGATATACTGAGTTCAAATTCTAGCAGGGGCCCTGTAATCCTTCTTCTCTTCCCCGCTTTGACCACTGGTATTATCTCAGTAATTGAAAAGGTACATACTGTACTGCTCAGTTACTGTTAGGAGGGAGAGCGGGTTGTAGCTTAGAGGAGGTGCATTCCTCGGTTTTTTTCCTACAGGGTCGGCAGAAATGAATTTGACGTGTGTTGTGTTCGAGGGAAGAGGGAGGAGGGTAAGTGTCCGGACACCACTATCTGGGCCGGCACGTCGTAGATCGTCTTTGAAGCGGCGACGCCAATAAATCTCTGGTGCTCGGGATGATTGTGCAGCCGTCAATTACAGGACTTGTGCATTATCGTCCTTCTGCCGCCGCCACCCACAAACCATAGACCACACACTCATCAGCGTCAGTCCTTCCATTAGAGACAGAGACACTGGCTTCATTGCAGGGAAAAGGCAGGGAACAAGTGCACCATCAATTCGAACTGACAGAAAATCTTTTTAGTTGTCCGACAAATATTGTCAAAAAATGGAGCTGGAAATCCGTCGCTTTGCGGGAATTTAAGAGCAAAATTAGAATTGTAAGGACCCATAATCTGTCGAAAACTTGCAGCTGTTTGTCGCAAAGTTGCAACCTGCTGCCCACCAGCCCCTCACGCACGTTTGAATTGCGTATTGTGCGCAGTACGTGCATGGTACGGCTAGCCTACGTTGTATTTTCAAAAAAACGCACGTAGGCTAATTTTAGCGTATTCTATTTTAACGTATCCTCGAAACCTGAGTGGAAGTTAGTGGGCGCAATATGGAAAAGGCAATCAGTTGCTGAATCGCAGCTTCAGTCATGCAGCTTGCACGCGGATGTTAGCAACGCGCAGTCGACTCGCATCGTAACCCAAGGATGAAACGCACTGACACCCGTCCGGCCGGTAAGCCAGCCGGAAGAAACGATAGACGCTGGAATCTCGCATTTTTCCAATCAGCCTCGCAGTCGCTCAATAGTGCTACACGACTATCTTCTGGGCAATAACTGAGAACTTAACAGTTAGTCTTTTGCCAATGTATGAGTGCTCTGCATTCTTACAGTGCATTTAAACGAATATCGTATTGCATGGTACTGTAGTTAACTAATGCAGATTTATTGACTGCATGAGAACATAATATATATAGGTAACTGGTATATTTATAGGGTTTTCAAAATTACTGCCCACGAAAGTGACAACAGTAGGGCTTATTGCTTTGGCGTTGTTGCTCAGATTTTTCTCTGTCTCTTTGTTACCACAATAATTAATGAACCGATGCACTCAGTTTGATAAAATTTTGCACGACCATGTACATCCACGACCTCTAGAACCATGTTTTACTTCAAGGTCAAAGGTCAAAGTCAGACAAGTTTCTCTGCATGATACCCGCGGACAGTACATAGGGCTGAGGTTTGAGCAAGAGTTTTACTTAGTAATCATTGTCTTCTGAACTTTCTGGAGCATTTGTGTGGGAATTATTTCTGTGTTTTCTTCTGTGCAATAAAAGACTTACTTACATAATACAGCATAGTCTATGCCCCAATGTAGACCCTGTCCGCTTTTGATATGAAATCGATATTAGCCGTATTTTGCGTTGGAATTTTTTTCATAAAACTGGTAATAATATTATAGCCTACTGTAAATCAATTGTCTACATTATAAGATGGCTGCATGGTTGGCGAGCGTCGCCGGCTGTATTATGCAAAACGTTGGTCTGCTCCCTACCATGACTGCTACCCATGGTTTATTACAACTCACGCGGCGTATGCAGCGGTGATCTATAGCCTTGATCCTTGACTGTGCGGAAGCGGCCTGTGATCAATTGGAATCCCTGTCCAGGGTTGCATGCAACCGTGGTGGCCGGTGTGCGATAGCTTTTAGTGCTGAGTGCGACATTATGAAAGCGCCCGTCCATTCATTTATGAGCCGCATTGAAGATTCGATATTTGGAAGGAAACACAATCGCCGTCGTATAGGCTTTAGGCTTGCCCAGAGATGTTAATGAGAACTGAATATGACAAGAACTATAGCTAGAACGCTGAACGGGGCCAGTGAAACATAGTAGGAATGCAAGTTTAACATTTAATATTCGAAGTAGCAGTCGGCATAAACTGATTTCCTTATTGAAATCAAGTAGGGCCTAGTACTTTTAGTTAACCAAACGCGAAAGTACGTAAGCGTCATTTCTGACTGTGCCTGATTGTAGCAGCAATTAACGTCGACTGTCAAGGTCGAAGAGATGCTGTTACTTGGCACCAGTTAAACCTAGCTCTTGTTGACTCGCAACACCATCATTATCATCATCATTTTACTGAACAGCTTGTAGAATGTCAGGCATAAGTCAAGTGTTGTGACACTCGAATCAATGTTGGTCTGCGTCGTTAAGGCCACAAGATGCATGCATGAGCACGAGAACGACATCGTGAAGCCGACAACGAGGCTTTAAAATTTGGCCTCGAGACCACGTTTGCCTGGATAACTTAACATCCTTGCCTGCCGAGAAGCTTATCTGCGCACGCTAATTAGTCTAAAATGATACAACGTGGAACACGCAGTAGTTGCGGACAGCAGTTGGTTGCATCGAAATGTGCTTTCAGCTGCTATTTCGGCTTATTAGCGGGCGAATGACCTTGAAGCGTGCAGTGCAGCAGCGATGTCGACGTTCAGAAATTGACGCGAAACAGGAAAACGGCCGATACAGATTCTGCACAGCAACATGTTCTGGTATCGCCGGAAGCGATAACGCACGACGTTAAGGTCTACCGGCTACACAGTCATGGGCGTTACTCGTGATGGAAGTCAAGGGGGATGCGGCCCCAAATTATGAGGTGGGGTTGCTGATTTAATCACACTTTCCATTTTTTAAAGAAATTTCAGACATGTACGATATTCGGCGGCAAATATTACACTCATTCCACGCGAAAGTTTGGCTTCTATCGTTACAAAACCGTAGCATTGAACGTCGCATTTCGTCCGCAGACTCCTCCAGGGTTCTGCTTTTAGACCCCCAGAGTGTGGGGACTGTCGCCCCCGAATTCTTTTATAACCCCTACTTTCAGGTAGAGCGGCGTTAAGTTCCTGACTCCATCGGCTGCTAGGCGATGGCTGCTGCTGAGTGTAATAGCTGTGCTGCAACTTTGTGGCCATGTTCCGTGCGTCACTGCGCTCTGTCTGTATGCAAGTACATTTTATATGTGCTATGCACATTTCTCGCTTTAATCGTGACTTTTTTCACAGATATCTCACTATACGCGGATGGAGTGGCACTGCCAGAAATGAAACAGTTCCGTGTCAGATTGTTTTTCAGCCAATCCATCACAGTTAAAAAACAATCACTTACACAGTGGTTTACAAGCTTAGATATAAGTCGTTCCAGAGCCTTAAGGCCCATAGGGCGGCGCTACCCTCAGCCAGACACCAGTTTTACACTGCGGTGCTAGTGCATCGCGCGATGTGCTTGTTTTTACGTCCCTACCCATGGAGGGATGGCCAGGCTGAGCTGACCTAGGTGACTTGTTACATCCCAAGATGGTTTACCCGTCTACCGACGGTCACCCATCCAAGTACTAACCGGGCTTGGCGTTGATTAACTTCGTTGATGTGACTAATGACGTTACCAACTAAGCCAAACCACCACCTTTTACACACTGTGTTCGGTAAAAAAGTAAACCCCTAAACATTGTACAATAGAAATGTTAGATCTAAACGAAATTAAACAAAGTTTTATACGCTTAATCCCCAATAAATTGCTGAATCGATCACCAAATTTCGTTGAAAAATTTTATTTCTTATCGATAATGAAATATCTCTGTTACCAATATGGCGTTACATAGTCTACTGCAGCCGCTCGATCGAAAGTGGCGTTTGTTGATGCAGTCATCATAAACAATAACAAAGTCGTATTTTCTGCAAACGATCGTGTTTTAATTAAACTGTTGAGACAACAGAAAGTGTACGGTGTCAAAGTTTATCGCAGAATTTTTCCGCAAACCGTGGACACTGTCAGGATTAATCAAATGGTTGCTTAATACTGGACACTTCACCTTCTGGGATGACCTCGCAAAAGTCATTGTAACTATTGTTTGCATTTTTTAAAAATTAACTCAAATTTGGCACCTTGATATCCAATAGACGATGCATTGTTGACGCAGAATTTTTTTCCAAAATCGGATTGTTTATTAGAGTTACGCAAATGCACAGGGGTTTACTTATGTGGCGCCATATTGGAAACGGATATATTTCGTTATCGATATTCAACAATTAATAACTCTATTAACAAAAAACATTTTTAACGAAAATTAGTCGTCAGTTCAGCAATTTATTGCGGATTAAGTGTACGTAATTATATTTAAATTCGTTTAGATTTGACATTTTTATAGTACAATGTCTAATGGTTTACTTTTTTACCGGACACAGCGTAGATAACACACGTATTTTAAAGCATTCTATTTCATCGTACGCGTATGTTCGAGCCTCGGGAAATGATACGTTGCAGAGTTTTATACGTGTTTTTAAGCTATGGTTATGACCTAACACAGTAGCAGCTGTATGCTAGCAAGCAGTATGGCTGACGCTTGTATTGCGAGTGCGTTCGGTGCTGCTACTGCAACTGCAGTCAAGAAGTGATGCGATCAAGTGACGTCATCATTTTGTGACGTCATCCTGCTAGAAGTAGGGTGAAAACGGTCTTGCTTTTGTGGCAACATAAGCGGAGGGCTTGTCTCCATTTTATACACGAACTTCCCTTTGAGCACGTAGGTGGATAGACTACTAAGTCTGTGACGCATGACTGTGTGACAGAACGTGGGTTTTCTTTGATCCTTGGCTTACAAAATGCTGGTTACTGGCGGTGTCGTGTGGATGAAGTGTGTTGATAGGCTGACCTAAGTAACCGAGACACACGAGTCGCTGAGTGCAAAAATGCAAGAGACGCGCGGACTTTTCCTACCAGTACAGCTGTTGACGCAAAGAGTACGTTTCTAGCATTTTTACTGCTGTTGATACAATGTGGCAAAGAAACGACGCGCGATGCTGCATTCATTGGCGTATAGACACGAGGGTGCATCGGGTGCAGCTGCACTTTCAAGATGAACATACTGTCGTTTCTCAGCAGTTTGAACATTGTACGTGTGGTTTAGTGCTCAAACTGCTGAGAAACGCGAACATGCTCATTTTGGGTGTGCCCGATGTTTCATAAAAGGCACCCTTTTTCTTTCATAATTCAGTCAAATGATGATCAATTTTCACGAAATTTTCACCAGATGTAGCTAAAAAATACGAATTCAAAATATTTGGACAAAATATGGCTGTTAGCTAAAAAAAATTTGGTAGTCGTGACGTAATGCTGACGTCATAGTGTACCGCGAGTACAAACTGGGTTGTCGCAACCGGTGCTGACAGACTTGCTGAATAGCTGCCCTCCTTCGATGGCAAACTTTATCTGGTTCATTGATGACAAACTGTTGAAGTTTTGCCATTGTAGCCACAAAAAAGTTCAAAACGATCATTTTCACACACTTGTGAGGATAGATTAACTTTTGCACCTTCCAGCAAGACAGTGCACCAGCAAGCACTGCTTGCGAGATGGTTAAGGTTTTGGATTGCGAGATGCCTGATTTTATGCCTCCATGTTGCTTAGTGCTGATACAATGAACATTTTTCATCAGTGAACAAGATAAAGTTTACCATCGAGGCAGGGTAGCAACTGACAGAACCAGTTGAGACAAGCCACTTTGTACTCACGACACATTATGACGTCAGCATTACATCAAGATGAGCAAAGAATATTTAACTAACGACTACATTTTGTCAAAATGTTTTGATTTAGTATTTTTTCAGGTACATCTGGTAAAAATTTCGTGCAAATTGATCACCATTCGACTGAGTTATAAAAGAAACAAAAAGGATGCCTTTTGTGAAACACCGTTTACATCAGCACTGGTGCGTCTTAGCTCCTTTCGATGCCAATGAATGCAGCGTCGCCCGTGGTTTTTTTGCGATTAACGACGTGACGCTTAATTCCGCTTTCGACAGCGTCTTCTCGTTGATGCCAGGTTTTTGATAAATCACCGACCAACACTGTGCCTGCGTGTCTCAGCATTTGTCGTCACTGTGCTGGCATCAGTACTATTCTAGAACCAGATCTCATCGATAGACTGTGCATCCGTGCTTGAGAGAGACACGACTACGACTCATGTCGTGCGACGCCTACCATCAGTCCTCTGATTACGATATGCCCACAGCAAACTGCTTGAGCATGTTTCGTCTTATCTTCTTCAAACTAACTGCATTTTGGCAGTAAGTGTATTTGATATAATGATGCTGTTTCATAATGTTAGAAACACAGAAAAACAAGAAAGCCCAGCTGTCGCTGGGGAAGACGCGCTACAGTTTTTACAGTTTTTGTTGCAGTGCTGACCTTCAAGATCATTCAGGGTCGATGATTTTTATTTTATCTGAAAAGGGGTATGCGATTTCTTATTAATGATCGATAGCAACCGAAGTCCTATTTCATTGTTTTCGAAATATGGCTAGTTTTTCCTAAAAAAGCGCGTTTTCTACCCCTTTCCTTTTTCATTCAACCCTAAAGTTAATTTTTTTGCACTGCACCCCTCAAACTTCGTACGCAAAGAGCATCAACACAGGGCTAATTATTCCTGCAAAAAGTTTCTTTTTACGACCCAACACTTAGCTACAATACATTCGTTTCGGACAGACGGACGACAGACAGACAAAAAATGACAACGATGCCAAGGACGCCGTGCAGCATAGCTGTAGCGCGTCAAAAACAACAGGTTTTTATAATAGCCTACGATTAACACCGCCTTCAATGCTTTCAAGCCAAGTAAGCATATATCTTGATGGGAAATTATTTAGTAATCGTACTGCTGACGAAAAAAACAGTACGAGTAAGCATGTACATTCATATTTATGTGAATTATGCATGCAATTGCACTAATAAATGGTGATCATGCAAAATACGGTCTTTGTTTTTACCTGAATTCAAAACGGGACGAAATGCAAGCTGCAGCATGATAATAGCCTACAACGTTTGCAACACTGGGACGTTTCTCGGAGGCACTGGACGTGCTAGGTCACGAACGTGCGCAGCCGAATCATTTGTCACCATCTCACGGTCAGTCAGTTACTGCGGTCGGCCGGACGGTCAAAGACGTGACAACTGCCCACGCTTACTCCGGTTATGTCGACTGGCTGTCGGACGATATATCACACAGAACAGACCTTCCACCCACATCATAGACTTTTGTTACGGCAAACAGGTTAAAATGGTTGTCTGTAGCTTAGCTTTTTTGTATCACGGCCTTGACCGTTTGCTACAGTGCTACACCCACCCAAAAGCAACGCTGCGAGTGCAGCGTATGTGTAATGTTATAAGTAAGTAAATGAGTAAGATAGCTTACCAGGCCTGCAAATTAACAGTTAGCCACAAAGCACTAAACAAAAATGTCTTTAGCTGCTGCCTGAAGTGTTCAAAGTTAAAGCCAGCTTGGCTCAGATGGGCTGGAAGCTTAATTGTTTCACAGTCTTGCACCTGCACTAGTATAACAGTTGTCTTAACAGATGTTGTAGCTGCTGTACCGCGTTTACGACGTGCGAACTAATAGCGGAATTTCAACAAAACATAAATCAACTAGAAACGCATTTGTTTCAAGTTAGAAACCAACGAAACATTGAAAAAACGTAAGAGGGACGGAGAAACACAACTTTTAACAGTGTGCGAAAGAAAAACACTTAATACAACAACAACAACAACAACAACAAACCAACAAAAAAATTATTTTAAACCTGTGAAAGTGAGAAAGCACCTTAGCACGCAATAAGATGCGGTCCAGCCGCGCAAGCAGGAAGACGTTGCTTAGCTACGTGAATATTGTGACACGTCATCGTTCTAACGCTGTAACAGCGCGCAAATAGAACGCCGTATGCAACTCTTAGAATATTGTGTATTTTCTGGACAAAAAATATTAGTGAAGCGTAATCGGGAAGAGTGGCTTGGCCAAACGACGCCTTACTGCGTAAGTTGCTCCATTCTTAGTCGTTAATAATGTTGTTGCTAATGCGATTGTAATGTCTTGTACTGCGCAGAAAGATATCAAAAAGCGGTACCCTCTAAAAGTCGTTATTTTACCGTTGTGGGCCAGTCTTTCGTGAAAACGGTTGCAGATAGGCATGGGCATGCTACGTATCACAACAAGCACTAGTGACGAGCTTTTCCGTCGTATCAACATCGATTACTTTGAAAGACCCTAAACCTCCGAAAAAGGGGTTTAAAAAATTAATTTTGCGATTTTCGGCTGCAGCGCACACTCCAAGAATGAACTACGACGAAATGGCTGAAGATAGAATGACAGGAACTGCTACAGGCTTTTGCGCGTCTCGTGAGCATTAGCTCAAATTTCTTGTTGTCAGTGCTTGTGATTTTTGTCAAGTCATCTAAAAAGAATGTAACAACTTGCGTCCACTGCTTTTCACAGCGTTTAGCAGCGGCTTCGTGGCTTGTGGGTTGAAAAAATAGTACTATATGAATGGAAAACAGTTGCAATTTTTAGACGACAGCTGCAAATTCTTGACGGAGTATATCACGGATGCTCAAAATTTGTATTATGCTTTTAAATTCTCTTAAAGTGCAGCATTTTTAAAATCAAGTTGTGTATTTTTGAATGAAAATTTGTCTGACAAACTAAAAATGTTGCCCTTGTTGTGACGCCACAGTATGAATAAGTTTTACATGTATAATGGTAGTTTTTTTGGTTCAAAACGTAACTGGTTCACTACCCTTTTCTTGCAGGGCGCAAGTTTTTCTGCGGGTGCCTATGGTCGGCCGACGACCGACCGACAAACGACCGACCTCTGTTCTTGGAAGAGCTATCCTGGAAGAACTTCAAACGGCCATATCTCCATAACGGTGCCAGATAGACGCGTGGTCACAATGGACCACCAATAGGAAGTCGATCACGGCGAATCAAATGGTCACGTGACGGATGACGTCACGTGGCCCCAAAAGCTCAAGGTCGTGACTCCACTATCTTTGGGGCTCCATATCTCCATAACAGTGCCAGATAGACGAGAAGACAATTTCCAACAACGACCTCGACGCCAGTCACTATTAGTATAATGTTAGACCGGTCTCAAATTGACGCCGGGTCTCTAATAAAAGTTGAAAAGAACGAAAAAGCACTTAGAAGAACACAGGAGATAATAATGCGTGCGAGGAGTACATTAGATTGATCACAATCTAATAAGATTTTTGTTCACTTATTGTACGCTGTGTCCGGAAAATAATAGGCCTAGTTTTTCACGGCATTTCGCGAATTGGCCTACAATGTACAACACACATAATATTTCCATTATCTGTGGCATTAATATTGTTGTTAATTCATTTTACTAAAACAATTAGACTTACTATTTATCACCAGGGAGACTGGCAGCGCTCGCTATTAGAAACAAAAGGCTCAGTTGTCGTTAGGGTGGGCCGACCCTATCGCCTATATCCGAAGGTCAGCGACGAATTTCCGGTCGCGGATAGAAAGCGATTTTCCAGATTGACTGCAGTCACATACACGTTATGGTGACGTTGTTATATCGAACGCTACAATCAATGGTAGGATATGATAAGGTAATTTGGCGCTCATGGGTAATTGCTGCAGGCAGCAACTTTGCATTTAAAATTGCGGACATACCGTTGCAGATATAGTTACTATTGACAGCAGATAGGAAATGGTCATCACGCTATCCAACGGTACCATCGCCGACCCCGCACGATGTACCATTCGGCCACAATACTGCATAATTGACATAAAAAAATGCGTAGTGATTTTTAAGGTTATTCAAAGTCGATAATTATTGTGTCATCTAAAAGGTCTTATGCGATTTTCTATTAGTGGTCAATAGCAACGTTGGCCCTCTCACCGTTTCTGAAATACGACAACTTGTCGGTTGAAAACACACATTTACTTACGGCGCCGGGCGGACTCACGTTGGGCTTTGTCCCAAATTTCTAGTCGCATTTTAGATTACGAGAGAACAGACACAGAGAAAGAGACTGTTGCTCCTGAGTGAAGTAAGAATAAAGTCAATCTGGCTATTGTCAGTAATAGTAATATAATGAAAATTAAATGCATTTTGCACTGCTCCAACTCATTAGTTAATTAGCTCCGTCCATCAGTTCTAAAGCATTATTGTGTATATAGTTCTCGCACTCCGAGGTACGCCAGTATGCGATTCAATCAATAGATATATTGATTATCAATTTCAGTTATTACGCTGCCGCAACATATCGAGGTTGCACGTCGCACAAATGCAGTCTGCTATATGGAGAACCTAATAAGCCGCATTACGGTTATTGCCCGTCTGTTCGTTTGTCCGTCTGTCTCATGCTGTCTCCTAACTCGAAAACGAAAAGGTGTACAAAAGCCAACCAAAACTGGTATGAACGTCTCGGGGCAGAAGTAAACGGCACATACATGTATGTCGGCACGGCAAAAGTTTATAATTGTTTTCTGCGACGCACGCGACTTATTATAACTTTATCACTATCGAAGAACTGTTTCAGCGACTCCACGAAAACAGGCTGAAAATGGTGCTCTGGCAGACTCTGCCGCACCAAACAGAAGCCGTATCGTCTCGGTTATCGTTAATAATTAACAACTATTCGGCGTCGTCGTTACTAACGGCATGCTAGCTTTGTTCCTTCACAGCGTGCACGGCAAGGGGGATAAACTTGCGAACGAACGTGCCAGAAAAACGCCACGCTCCTTTTTCACGAGCACGCAATAGGCTATGTATGCTGGTCTTATGCCTGGTTTCCACGAACAACAGAGTAGAATTTAAATTACACTCAGCTCGCACTGGTACCGATTTCACAACGTTCGACCGAGCTATTTTGTCATAAAGCAAACGACGGCATAGTGTGTGCGATCCGAGCGTCATGGTTTAAGTACGATACTGCACTGTCTGGAGTAGTATGAGCTCGTACTGTGTACTAGTTTATTCATTCCAGCAGTGCGGTGACTATTAAAACAGAACTCGATCCTGATACTTCATCGTAGAAACGGTTGCATCAGTTCTTTCGCCGTTTATAGCTGCAACGGAACGAGCAGCAACATAATTTTGCAACGGTAAAAGGGCGAAACGGCAACGCGGATGGTGGAAACGAGGCGTTATTCTTCAGTGGTCCGCCGCCGCCATTTTGTTTCACGTATCGCGGGTACTGGAGCGCGCAGGCCGTGGGCTATACAGTGTGTAACAGAGCATGGTGGATCGACCGCGGCTGCCATGCAATATCTTTTTGAGTCCCCGGTCGACCGTCGTGCAACTAATTGCGTCGTTGCGTCAGCACCGCCGTCTCTGTCTGTCCGTCTGTCACATAGCCACCTTTGTCGTCAAGCAGCGTGTCTGTAGCCGACTCTGTTTTTCTGTCTGCAGCTCGGATATTGTAAGTAGCAGTGGCGAGCCACGTCGCACGTCGTCTTGTCTGTCTGTCTGTCTGTCTGCCTGGGTGTCTGTTGGCTCGCGACTGCTTTATAGCGACCTTTGTTGTCAAACATTGTGTCTGTTTCCCACTCTGTCCGTCTGTCTGTCAGGCTGCGCAGCCACGCGGCTGTCGTCATGGTCGAGTCAATGTGGCAGGCAGGCGCAGTAGATAAAAATAATTCTACCATTTAGATGCCGCGGCCACCCGGAGTGGGTGACCGATTGCCCGTCAGAGACGGCCGGCTCCAGGAATGGGCAGAATCCGGCCCCCTCTGCTACTAGGAAGCCCCTACGTATTTCATGCATAACACGTAAAGAAAGATCGTGATGTTTCTCCAAAAAAATTTTGAAAAAATAACAATGTGTTTAGCAACCGGTTAAAATTTACTTGAAAATGTTCTATTTTCGCCTAGGAGACAGAAAACTGAAAACTACCCGAAAGTGGACATACTTTGATGGATGACTGTAAATATGTTTTGTCACAAGCGGCGAGCAGGGGACAATTGCCCTCTTCCTTTAATTTTAAACTGTCGGGAAATATTTCTGTCTGAAAATTGTTTTTTTAAATACAAGGTGTTGAACTAAATAATTTTATGT
>Ga0209671_1004282_pt1 | contig 14080 bp, 8 predicted proteins | sample WorMetHERISLAND2_2_FD_187401 | JGI IMG/M metagenome (GOLD analysis project Ga0209671, IMG submission 187401) | Marine gutless worms symbiont microbial communities from Max Planck institute for Marine Microbiology, Germany - Olavius geniculatus... | ecosystem: Host-associated > Annelida >... | reverse complement strand
TGGTAACAATGCACATGCCAAAGTGTGACTGAGTGATTAAGCGTCATTTCTGCAAGATATCCGACTTTTTGCCTTTTCAAAATTAACAAAAGCAGGCAAATTTGTGGCTACCATTGAATGTCCAAAAGCTAAAAGTGTTTCAGCTTCAGGGGGCTTGACCCCCTGACCCTCTGACCAGGGTCTGCCCCTAGACCCTGCTACATCTTTTTGATGCACACAACAACTGAATAAGGTCAATATTTGGCCCACACAAAAAAATTATTACCCCCTGTGCCCTTGTTGTGTATTTTTTTCTGGCCAGTTACATATTTACAAACACGTCAAGGTAGGCTGTTTTGAAAATTTATATGCGCTGGTGAGTGATGCCAAGTGAGATTGTTAGCATAAAATTATCATATTTGCCTTTTGGATTGCGAGTTGTTAAATGCTGTGTGATGGAAGGAGATTCGGTTAGGTATTATTATGAGGTATTATTATTGATTTATCTATTTACTGTACAATTTCTACAACGTTGAGTCATTCACAATAGTAAAAAATCACAAACCGTGCATTGTCTGATGTAGGTGGTCGGGCCGGTATATTTGGGGTGTATCTTACGAGGGACTGAACGTTCACAGTGCCGGCTGTCCACTTCCGGATGCGGCGTCCGACCTGGCGCTAACAAGTTGCTCAGTTGTGCTAAGTACTAGTGAGGATGCTGAGATCATTCAGCGACTCCGTGGAAAGTTCACCGTTGTGTACGCTGCCGGTGCTGGCTACAAGATCCTCTGTACTGTTGACCGGCTAGTGGCATCTTATGTGCTCAGTCGATCCAACACGTTCAAGTGGGACACGTGTGCACCCCACGCCATCCTGCTGGCAATGGGAGGTGGAATAGTCGATTTTTGCCAAGCCGTTGAAGCCACACGCCATGGCCAGTCAACTGACGAAGTGGCGACCAACTGTCAACTTTGCTACAATCGAGCTAACGACGGATATCCGATGGAGGCCGTAGAACGTTGGAGCAACAACGGTGGTGTCGTAGCTTACTGTAATACCGATGTCTTGGCCAACGTGTTGGCTGCACTGGCTTCCACCACTGACTGACACTGTTGTTGTTTTCTGTTTATTTTACATTTCATTAATCCATGCCAATCAGACTGCATTTTCTATACTCATTGAATGTCCTTTTTCTTCTGTTGACAGGCCCGTTGAGAGCCACAGCGGGGCCCGAGGAAACATTCTTGCGGGGTCCCCCAAACATTTTCGCAGGGCCCTTCTAGGGAGAAAATTTTGGAATTTTTTTTCTCAGAATGGTGCATTCTGGTGTATTTTATATTTCTGGGTAGGGATTTTAAATTCATTTTTGTTTCCAAATTCGAATTTCCACTGCTAAATTTTGGATTAAATTCGAACTTCGTTTATATATTTGTGGAGAAGCTTAAGCAATTTGCGTTTGATGTCTGCATTGTGAGGCGAGGTGAAGGTCACAGCACGCACGCCACACGCCGGGAAGCAGTCTATCAACATGGCTTGCGCTCTATTGCCGTCGATTGATGTCTGCTCTGTGTCTGGGCCACCAAGATTTGTCACTTTGATAGCTTGCATCAGTATACAATGGAGAGTAATTGAACACCGTGGCGGTATGCAGGGAGGGGAGAGGAGGGGTAAGCAAACACGTGGCGGGCGTCGCTGGAATTGACAGCCGGCAGAGAACAAAGAAATCGTCACACAGTGCACCGCTGAGCGCTCCACTTTCAAGGCAAAACCGTCTGTGTATAATTAGTGATGCTTGGATTCGAATATCGAAGGGCTGAAAAACGAATACGAATTTGAACATGAAATTCAAAGTTCGCAAATCCGAACTTCGTTTAACAACCCTATTTCTGGGTGATAGCAGGTCCCCCCAAACGTCGCAGGGCCCGGGGTAGCTTACCCCCCCTACCCCACCCTCTTGACGGGCCTGTCTGTTGATTATGTTGGTGGCAATCATTTGTTTTTACATCAGAATGCGTGGAGTCTAGACTGCAGTATATCCAAGCTGTTTGTTTTGTGACTCAGCAGGATTGCTGACTGTTTAGTACTGCATTCATTTCTTGCTGCAATTACATGGTCTTCATTAACTATGTTTTATTGTAGCTAAAAGCATTGATTTATATCATCAGTTTCTGTTAACATATGGCATATGTGACATGTATGTTACTTACTGTACAGCAGACTGTCAGTGTCAGTAAATTTTTGTCTTGTATTATTATCTGTCCCATTGCTATAGCATAACATGGGACAGATTATAAAATCACTTGCGTCTGTAAGTCTGTCTGTAAACACTCCTACAGCCGCCCGCAATTTTGATTCGATTCTGATGAAATTTTTCACAGGGATTTGGGGCCCAAAAAGTAAGATCGAGTTTGTTTGGGATAAAAATCTGACAACTCCTTCCCCTATTTTACCCCAATTTTTAAAAGAAATTGCATCATGGCCTATGGATACTTCAAAGCAGTATAACTCATTCCCCGTAAAAGATACTTGTGTGCTGTGTTTACCTACGCCCCTTATATTTGCCCCTATCGACCCCTGTTGCCATAGCAACCATTCAAAAGTTGCAAAATTTGTCATTACAGCCAATGGTGATTTCAAAGCGGTATAACTTGGTCCACATAAAAGATAATTGCGTGCTGTTTGCACCTACCCCCTATTTTCGGGCGCACGCTATCCGATGGTGTCATTTGAATTTCACCCCTGACGACCTCTGTTGCCATGGCAACAAATTTTGGGACAAAAATTGACTATAACTTGACCCTTGTGAAAAATAGTTGTGCGCGGTTTTCACCTAGACCCCTATTTTCGGGCTGGGGTATCCGATGGTGTCATTTAATTTTCCCCTGAAGACCTCTGTTGTCATGGCAACCAACCTTTTTTACTCAAAGACAAAATTGGCTGCAGGCTCACAAGAGCGTCAAACACTGAAACGCAGCTGCTAGCCTATATAACGTGACAATGCGACAGATACCTCGGTCCACAGTACGTATTTCTAGTTAATGCTAGCATTCCATGCAGCTTGAATTGAACATTAGTATTGTCTATAAGTGGAACGGCATTATATTCGGCTACGCAGTACTGTGTAATGTATGATAACATACAGTATGTATATACGAGGGTAGTTTGATAAATAAGTTACAAAACAGCATCATTTTGTCAGTTTTACAAATATTAAAAGTCCAAAATGTACGTTTAGTAGGGAATTCAATTCTGAATAGCAGCTGTGAGTTTTGTTACGATGACATCACTGTGACATCATTTATAAACATTAAATACTGTGACGTTGCCACTGAAATTCTCTCGCAAAGAACAGCGTGCCGTTATTGTATATGGCAACAAGTGCTTTACGAGCCGAGCTGTAAAGGTTTATGGAACGTGTTATACGACCAGATTATGTCACAATAATGATGTCATCATCAAAAAAATTTGTACACACATTCAAAATAAAATTTCCTACAAAACATTTATTTCGTAATTTTGATATCTGAAAAACTAACATATCATGAACATTTTAATCTGACCATTGAACTGTGACATCATTTTAACATAGTTTCAGCTTGAGTGTTGCTTTTATACAGAGACCTGCGTTTTATTATTTTCATGTGTACTTATAGCATTATCTATGTAATCTGCCCGTGTTGATGATAAATGTGTATAGTATTGAGATTCATTACTTTAGCTTTTGTCCCTATAGTTTTTAGCATATCATATTTTATAGATCTGATTTTTCAGATACATGCAGCAGCATTTTTGTTATCACATATTTGGTTTCATGGATGGAACGCGACTGTCAAAAGAAATTTGGCTTCTGTCACACTTTTTATACCAGATCCAATAATTTCCAGTTTCTGGCGTTGTCACGGCACCAGTTTCTGACACCCCTAACAATACTGTGACTACTGACTACACTGTGTGTCACGTACATTTTTGCTTGTTTTTTATGTACATATGGGCCATAAAAAAACGTGGCACTTTACTTTTGTCCATATCTTCGCCAATTACTCACCGACTTAAAAATTTTTTTCACTGGCACATTTTGTGCACAAGTTGCAATAATGTGATTATTATATATCCCACCACACCGTAAATGCGTCTTTACACTACCTTGTGAAACAAATGTAAGAAAACTTAACGATAATAACAAACATTTAAGTAAATGAAAAAACTTCAGACCAATATTGCAGTGAATGATCCATATGATACTAGACTGTGTTAGACCCACACAGTCTAGTGCTATACAGATCATTTGCCAAAATGTTGATCTGAAGTGTTTTTTTTCAATTTTACCAAAATGTTTCATGTTGTTATACGTGCATATTTCATTCATATTTCACAAGGTAGTGTAGAGACGCATTTTCGGTGTGGTGGGATATATAATACTCACGTTATTGCAAATTGTCCATGGAGTGTGACGGTCAAAGAAGTGTGTGCATATATTGTAGCTAAACTGTACATTGTACATTATTAGCAGATGACCATGTTGTCTGTTTACTTTAATTAAAGGGAGCATAAAATACACAAATTTTGCGTTGAGGTATAACAAAACAAATAGCAACTGGCGCCATCAATCATTATAGGAAATTTTTTCCCCTTAGTTCGTAAAATATTGCCCGAGTTCGAAGTACGAACGTCGGGGAAAAAATTTTCAATAATGACCTCGACGCCAGTCACTATTTGTACAGTACAAAACCTTTGTACAGCATTTGTAGCATGTCTGTCTCTAGCTTAATGCAGTATTGTGCTAAGTAGCCATGACATAATATGTAGCATACAGTATACACTGTGTTCACAATCGTGTTATTCAGGTGTAGCTTTTTATACATATTTCATATGCTTGCTTGCATTTTCATCATTGTAATCTTTGTGTGCCATGTTGTTCATCTTGATACTAGTGTAGTTAAAACTGAAATTACGTCATTACATTTTCATCACCCACAGTAATGCGTATTGCAATGTGAACTGAATGGTAATTTTGACATAATAAGTAATATATTTCTGTCAATTATTTGGAATTAGAATTAACTCCAGTTGTATTAGAATTGGTTATTTTTCTAATTATTTTGCAACTTCATTTAGTCACTTAAATCAGTTATCCAGCATTAAATCCAGTTATCCAGATTTGTCACCTCTTAGCTGTTCACAACTCCATTTGTGTGTATCACAGAAAATATCACTCTTAAATAAAAAGGCACACTGATCAATATTTCTCATCATTTTTGTTAAGTTCATTTCCTCAAACCATTCTCTAATTTCTGCGCCTGAGATTTCATAAGTATAACCTCATAAAAGACAACTATAGATTTTTTGTGATGCTGGTTGATTAACAGCTCCAAGCAGGACACGAAGGCAATCAAACCTGTACTGTCAAATAACAACAGCGTACATATAATCATTCAGCGGACGAAAGCCGGTTTAGTAACTGCTGCATTACACACTTGAGTAACCAGTGTTGAAACACTCATGGGTGGTACCAGAGGGGGGAGGGGGAAGCTGCTCTTCCATGCCCTTACCCTTTCTCCCCGGCTGCTCCCCTCAGGAGAAATTTTGATGGTGATAAAGTGCCCTCTGGTAACAATGCACATGCCAAAGTGTGACTGAGTGATTAAGCGTCATTTCTGCAAGATATCCGACTTTTTGCCTTTTCAAAATTAACAAAAGCAGGCAAATTTGTGGCTACCATTGAATGTCCAAAACCTAAAAGTGTTTCAGCTTCAGGGAGCTTGGCCCCCTAATCCCCCAACCAGGGCTTCTACCGATGGACCCCACTACATCTTTTTGATGCACACAACAACTGAATTAAGGTCAACATTTTGGACCACACAAAAAATTATTGCCCCCCCTGTGCCCTGACCTTTGCTTCCCCTTTGCCCCCCCTGCTTCAGATTCCTAGCACTGCCCATGGAAACACTGCTCATTGTTTGCACACTGCATGCTTTCAAAATGAACAACTTGAACTTGCACCCAGAAACTTAGCTAGCAAAACAAAAAAACGAAACAGGAGAAACGTTCGTGGTCATGCAGTGCAAATGACTGCTTCAAACAAAAACATAACTGTATCCAACACAGGACGATGCAGAACTTTATCCTTTAATGACTCCAATCGGTCGTAGCTTTATACATTTCTCGCTGATGCCAGCCATATGACCTGTCAAAAGCCAGTTGACCAATGGTACACCATCAATACAGTACAATGCAATTTAGAGTGAAAAAAACTGCCAATGGCACCACACTGCAGTCATTTTACACTCAACTGTGGAAAAGAGGATAAGAACTAGTGAGCCTTAAGTTTAGTCTTAAATGTTTGCAGGCACTTTGAAGCTGAACTAGACTGTGTCCCAAGAAACGTCCCAATTTGCCATTTTTCATATCTTTGCCAAATATTAACCGATTTTCAAAATTCTTTCACTGGCACATACTGTGGACAATTAGCAATAAAGTGGTTGTTCAATATCCCACCACACTTTAACTGTATCGCTACACTACCATGAGAAACATAAATTTTCAAAAATCACTAAAATCATTAATATGTATGCAAAAAAATGATCTTCTAAACAATTTTTACTAATTTTCATACAAAAATTAAATTATCGTTAGTTTTAAATACATTTCCAATGTTTGTAAACAAAAGAAGATGATATTGTCGTAAATAATAACTTTTAATGCACTGACGATATACTGGTGATGTAATGTGCCATCTAGAAGTGAAGACAAGGCTCAATTGTACCGGTTCAAAAAATACAGTTTTCCAGGTAGTGTAATGACACAGTTAACGTGTGGTGGGATATTCAATAATCACTTTATTGCTATTTGTCCACAAAATGCACCAGTGAAAAAATTTTAAAATCGGTTAACATTTGGCGAAGATATAGACAATCACAAAGTGGGAGATTTTTTGGTACAGTGTATATAACCACACACAGGACTGACCATTCTGATGAACATTTTGCAGGTTTATGCTGATTAACTACTTTGCAAAAAAACAGCTTTCCAACACTGGACGCCTTTCTAATGAAGAGATCAACGCTGGGCTATCCAAAAATTGTTGCAAAATCATTCCAGTCCAAAAAAAACCCCCTCATTTCAGGGGAAATTTAAGAGCAAAACTAGAATTCTGAGCATCCTGTTGGAAATTTGCAACTGTCAGAAAGAACTCTAAACACATGATGGCTAAGACACGAGACAATGCAGTTGTCCTAAATGTCAACTGAATGCGTAAGACTTAGACAACTCAGACTTGACAAGATGTCAACTGAATTCAGGGTTAACGGCACTGCAACTGCAAACCTGAAACCAGTGCAGCTTTGGTGATGTAACTATGAAGTTATATCTAAGTCACAACATTATTACTTGTCATTCTACACTGTGTCTCAAAAAAAGTTCACCCTTTTTATTTCTGCGATATCTTTGTCACATTTTGTCCGATTTTGCTAATTTTGGGCAGGAACATACCCCAGAAAATTTGCAACAAACACAAATGGACAGCCCACCACATCTCGTTTTATATGCTCGTACTGTGCCTTGTAAATTTTAGCAATGACTTGTATGGCTTACGTCAGTAGGCCTATAACATAAAAGTCAAAAAAGTCAAATTGTCACATCAGATAACTATCAGGTAACCTTCATAATTTATTTATTATCAGAGCAACTGTTTTAAGTCTCATCTGTGAGGTCTCACACAAGAGTGCTGCTGTCCATGCCACATGATCGACAGCCTCACCAATAACACGCTGATGCAGACCTGATGAGATCACGCAGCGATCAGGCGCCGCTAAATTTGCATTTTGATAGAAAATTTATGTGAATTTGAAGGTTATGCAGAGTCAAAAGTTAATTTTTAAATGTTCTGCTAAAGGCTGAAATGTAAAAACTTGGAGCGGCCAACGTCGTAGTGTGCGTTCTTATGCGTCGCTAGTTTTTACAAGGTAAAGTACATACATATAGAACGAGACGTGAATAGTCCATGTACATGTGTTTGTTTCAAATTTCCCAGGCTATGCTTATACCAAAAATTAGCAAAATCGAATGAAATCTGAAAAAATGTCACAAAAATAAAAGGGTGAACTTTTTTTGAGACACAGAGGCCAACTTACATGTATTGACGACGTCAGTCACATTCTTGTAAGACTCGGGAGCCTGAAAATACACAAGACTAAATATGTATGTCGAGAAAACAATTCACGAGAAAAATCTACTTTCAATTTTTGTTTAACTGAAGTTCTTCTCAAGTTGCCTTAGTCCTTATGTCCCACACAGTAAACGTTACATAAATGTAGAAAGGACTGTTAAAATCAGAAAAGTGTTTCTCAGAACGTCTACTGGACTGAATTAGGTAATGCTGGAAATATGGCATGTTCTAGTAAAAAATCTTGCCCCCCCCCTGTCCTCCAATAGACAACATTATGAGATTGATGACTGTCTGGAGGATAACAGGAAGGATTATTAGAACTGCCATTATCATTACATATGCACAATTATAATCGGCAGTTCTTACAATTTTAGATTTAGGTCAATTTTTGTGTTTTGTGTTTCATAAAGGTCAAACATCATAAAAGTTAAACTTTCTACAAAGGTTTAACTTTTTGTTTCATTATTATGCTTATGTGCAATTTTGCCTGGAACGGCTGTCCCCGAAATGATCTATACTGTGTCGGGTGGGACGTTAAACACTATTCACTCAAACTCACTAGTAAATGTTGGTAAAAACCTGTTACATTACACAACCACAATATCAATAACTGAACGTTATTGCTGCTGCTACTGCTAATGACAACAAGCATAATCTTACTAACAATAACAATATCACAAAAATTTCATCACCATATAGTCGTTACAAAACATCGCTGATAATAGTAACACTATTTCAAATCAAAATGGCAAAACTTTGGAGCAATTTAACCATTTGCGTATAACTGCAATACGCAGAGGCATAAATGGTCCAATTTATGCTCTTTTGTCTCTCTAAATATCTCTCTGTGAAAAAGCAGTAGAAATCTTTTCAACCCCAGCTTACTTCTTCCATGACCAGCTTAGGAGATGCAACTCGGATGGATATTCCTTTCGCTTCGAGGTTGTGTAAGACGTCCATGTAATCGAGATTACGACGAGACTTTGCTCGCGACCACGCTCGTCCCTGGACAAGTTGCAGAATAAAGATACACATGTACAGCAAAGTCACAACTAAACAAAATGACTAAGTAACATAGCAGAAATTGTAACATGCTAAGTGTTGAACTACACTGTGTCCCAAAATTAGCGACACCTCTAGCTTCAATCACACTTAGTTCAGTTTGTTGCTGATGGATTTTAACGAAATATTGTCCACTGCACTACCGTAGCATGACTTACCATCATTTTTTGTGACGTTCGCACCTTACCTTGTGTATTCAGTGTAATGTCACTGTGACGTCAGAGTTAGTTTACATTAGAGTTATGCTCAATACGTTGTTATTGACAGGACGATCAAGCTGTAGCATACCCACCTAGAGCTAAAGGCTTGCATCGAGGCCAAAGGTAGCCACTTTTAGCACAAACTTTAAAGATTAGTTCAGAATGATTGTCTCCACAAGTGTTTTACATTTTGTCAAAATTTGCCAGGTATTAACAATTTTACACCAACTTATCTTAGGGGTGTCACTAATTTTGGGACACGGTGCAGAATCATGTCACATGTAGTCACAGTCGACGACGGTGTTCTTGGATAACCAAAAAAAGTTTTCAGTTGTAATCGGACAATGTCAGTGTTAAAAAGAGGCAACATATTCAGACTGTTCCAGATGTAAGCAGTGGGTGAATTGAAAGTTCACCTGGCAAACACAGCTGGCTGGGACGGACGTTTGCAGTCTGATAATTGAATATCTGACATGACGGTAGATAGCTAGCGAGAGTAGTGTGGATAAGTTCTTTGGCCAACCAACATACATGGTGACGTTGCGGTGTTATTATCATTACTACTAGAAAAGGTTCCCGGCAGCTAAAAACAAAAGTTAAAAACAAAGCTGGAAGATCCATGGAAAAAGAGTCACGCAAAGGCAGTGAGTTAAAATGTTGAATCGTCACAGAGATGCACTGGAATAAAAACTGAATCTCTCTATCGTCGCCGGAAAAATTACTAATTCTCTGGCCCAGATTGCTGATGAACTCCAGTGCTGAAGCACTGAGGGGCCCCAGGTTTCCCACTGCAATGGGTTCGACGACATAGGCCGCTGTGACTATTATTATTATCACCAATTCTTTTAAAAATGATTTTCTGACATGCATCAGTATATAGCTCATAACTGATGGCAAACTTATCTCAACTTACTGCTCCGTGGCATGTTGAACCAAATGTTTCACTCATACCCTGCTGCGTGCCAGTCAGCACATAGCTACATGTCCCCATTGTACCACCGATGAGCACCGGTTGCCCTGTTAACTATTGACAACAACAACAAGCTGTCTTACCCTCACACTCGCCATGCATACATGATCACATCTCTGACAACATTGAGAAGAGTCAAAAGTTTCACATTTATTCCATAAAATAACGAAACACAAAATTGAAAGACAGTAGACAAGAGACAATTAGTTCACTGTACCAAACATGGGGGACCACAGTAATTCGGTACTCTGATACTGCTATATGGTAGTTAGAAGACAGTAAAGCATGACTTGATCTGTAAAACATCTTTACAACAATCTCCAGGGATTTTCCTTTTGGAACCCAAACTATCCTAAAGTAACTCCGAAAAAGCAGACTGGTTAAATAAAGTGACCCCGGGAAAAAAGTGTATTGTATTGCATTGTTTTATATTATCTTAAATTATAGGATTCGTCAAAGTTATTCGTTTCCTGTATAGCAGCTTATGTACCTTCGTAACAGTCTGACAATGTTCGCATTAAATGAATACTGTATATGGTCAAACGATCATCAAAATCCTCAGCATTGTTTGGACGATGTTCATTGGTGCTGAATTTAAGCTAAGCTTAGCTAAATTTGGTCAATTTTGGCACTAATTAGATATATTACAAGTGGACACGAGTGATGGACTCTAAATACTCTGCACTAATGTTGCTGATACCTTACTACAAACACCATCTAAACACTGCCCTGTAATCCTGAAAGCGTGACGTTTTTGTCAACTTACGTAAATGACTTTAGTTGTGCTAGTTTGTATAGATCACAAGCTTAACACTTGAGTCAATAATCTCACTTCTATTCAGCAAAAATCCCAGCTGGTAGTAGAAAGATAACTGCCACCTGTTGACAGACAAACACACCTGATAATCAACTGGTATCAGCGGATGGTGTGGAGGGAACGCTCGTGTCGATCCTTTCCGGTGAACCAGAAGTGTCTTCTGTTTACCATCGACGAAGTGCTCTTCAAACTTGGCAATGTTGTGAGACACGTCGTAAATGACATGCATGTCTAGGTCGTCAGGTGTTGTGTTGAACATCTTTGCAAAAGACTGCATCAGCACAAACAAAACAACATTGCATTCTTTCCGACTAATTACAAACGCAATTAATGCAGCTCGTCTGACATGTGGTCTCAAAACCATAGCTCTCACAGAAAATGCAGTCTTGGGTACGAATACCCAAGTCTCAAACTGCAGTCTGTGGTTTTCTTCGTCTCCTACCAGTTGTCCACATTTGACATGGCAAATTCAAAGCTCACTGGCTAAATGATGCAACGATTTACATATTTTTTAAAACTTACTATTACTGAAACTTACTCCGTTTTTGAAAAAATGCAAAGCATTACATACTATTAGATGAAATTGCCCTTCAGCACAAGCGTACACCTATTCCTCCACATTCCTATAAAGCAAAACAGGTCGTCCAACCTATTCTAAAAGGTATTTTTAATGAGAGTTAAGAACTGTGTCCTAAATGTTTTTTATAGCTACACATTGGTGACAGATCAGAATAAAGTTCATCGGGAAACTGTCTCCAAAAGTGAACTGAGCAAAAAGAACATTCGTTCTTCAAACTTCATGGTTTGATGCTGGTTATGTGTCCAGGTTGACCACAAAAAGTAGACAAATGAAAGTAAAGGAAATAGAAAAAACAATCCATGGATACAAAAGCAACGAAGAATGAAACAATCAACATGACACCTGGCGACAGAGGAACGTCATACTGCTGCGATTGACCCATGCGTAATTAGCTGCCGCAGCCATGCCCTTAAGATAGTCCTGTCCTTCAGCACTGTTGATGCGAGCACATGCCAACTGCCTGTCATTAACATCAATCTTGTCTCTCTTCATGGCTTTCTCCATTGCAACCAATGCATCTGTTACACACGTCCACTCTCAACGTTGTACCAACTAAATATTTAGTACTGCAGTATGCACAGGAATTGAAATGAAAAAATATAAGTGCCATTATGGGAACTGTCAGAGCATGGCTGCAGATCTAATACACCGTGTCTCAAAAAAACGTGCCACTTTTATTTTTCGAATAATTCCAATAATTCCATGAAACATTAACCCATTTTAATAACTTTTGGCATACAACATCACAAAAAAGCTTGACACAAATAAAGTAACAGAGTGACCGTTTACAGCAATGCATTCATACTGGGTAGTGCATGCATCGGCTCAGAAATGATTTAACTGAATAGCGTCAAACACAAGTAGTAGTTATTATCTCTCAAAAAGTCACACGTATCAAACTGATATATCTGTATTACAGCATGTTCTCAAAATGTCCTCCTTCAGCAAAAAATGCAAGTGGTGGACATTGACACCACTCGCCAACAGTATGTTCAATAACCGCTGACCCAGAGCGGTTCACTCACTGTTGATGCGTCATTTCAGTGATCCTCTGAGCTGACACATGCACTACCCAGTATGATGGAAGTGTTGTAAATGGCCAAATTGCAACTTCTGCATTTCACAAGGTAGTGTAGCAACAGTAGCAACAGTATTAAGGTGAGATAACCAAAACAATAATCATTTATGTAGAGTTTCTTCGTGATGTCGTGTGACAAAAATTATCCAAATCAGCCAATGTTTCACAAAGTTATTCAAAAAACAGAAGTGACATATTTTTATACACACGGTGTACTTTATTTTTTAATCATTTCATAAGATGAATGAAAAAATGGTGGTGTGCTTTCCAGGTAGCCAAGAAAGTGCCGGTATGCCACACTGGACCATGCCACCTTTCTTGCTGCAAGCCCTGCTATGCACACACAAAAACAACGGCCATAGTGTATAAAAATGGCAAACAAACACGTTGCAAAAAAAAATTTTGACATATAATAAAAATAATGTATGCCACAGTGACACTGTCCTGTAAACTGCTATGGACATGTGACCTAAAAACCCAATGTCAAAATTAACATAAGTAGTTTTGTCACAATAGTTAACATTAAATAATAGTTAAAATCTTGACATTACACAATGCAGTCTTTAATCTTCAAGACAGCTAGTTTTAATTAATCAGCTGAAGCCAGTTCTAATAGTAATCAACTGACATGAACTAATTCTAATTAAATATAATTTATTCTAATTATGCCCAGCACTTTGACAAATTCAATCAGATATGTGGTCCCAAAACAAAAACCGAGAAAAAACAGGTAGACAAAAAGACATAAAAACAATAATAATTTAATACTACTGAAGTAAGTGTGGTAGCCTGGCATAGCAATAACACATTTCATTTGATCATCAAAGTTACTGTACGCCGGGCCAGGTTAGTACTGCGATGGGCAACTGCCCGCGGGCAGGTAAACCATCTCAGTATGTAACAAGCCGCCTAAGTCAACTCAGCCTTCCATCCTTCCAGGATAGGTAAATAGAGTAACAGCCTATATGGATGGGGTTAAAGCTGGGCACGTTCACCTGTGTTGGGTGGCAGGTAACATTGTGTGATCCCATATGGCAGGTGGCGCTCCATGGCTCCATGAAAGGTTCAATCTTCTAAAAAGCTATATTCCGACCTTTACCTTTAGTAAGCACCTGTAAGTAAGTAAGTAAGTAAATGATTTATAAAGCGCTAAAGTCTCAGAAAGAATCAGGGCGCATAGGATGATGGACGCTAGGTGGCAGAAAAGGCTGACTGAAAGTAGTGGGTCTT
>Ga0209671_1004280_pt1 | contig 14084 bp, 5 predicted proteins | sample WorMetHERISLAND2_2_FD_187401 | JGI IMG/M metagenome (GOLD analysis project Ga0209671, IMG submission 187401) | Marine gutless worms symbiont microbial communities from Max Planck institute for Marine Microbiology, Germany - Olavius geniculatus... | ecosystem: Host-associated > Annelida >... | reverse complement strand
ACGTACAATGTGTATAAGTTGCTTTTCCCGAGTTTTAATATTGTGCACGGTGTTCATCAGATACCAAACCAAAACACCTTTTACAAACCTTTTTTCAAAAAGCTTAAATACCGCAAAAACTTTTTAAAAAATTTTTAAACACTAAAATTTCGTTTAAAATACTTGTTTTTCCGGCCTTGAAACGAACATATTTAAACTAACCACCATCGTGAGTCGGTAGTGAGGGCGCAATGATGCAGGATGATCAGCAGCCGCAGCAGAACCGCCTTGAGACAAACTGTCTTCATCATCATCATCATCATCAGAAGCAGCAGCAGCAGCTTTAGTTGCTGCCATGTGACGTCATCGTGACGTCAGCAACAGCAGCTCCCGCCCAGCAATCATGCAGAGATTACGAAGCAACTATGATAATTATGTCGCGTTCACAGCCAGCGAACATTAATGACTACATCATCGTCATAGGCCTATTCGTGATATCGATCGACCTTGCGCATTGCGCATGCCCAGAGACTAGCAGAATGAACACTGGTCGCAAGCAATCGTCATCGGCCGCCGTCGGCTATTCTAATATTGTTTTACGGAGATAGCGAACAGCACAGCACGCAGTATAATAGGGCTCATCACTCTGATCTGCGGACCGCACAGACATTCACTGACACATAGCGCTGAGCGTAGGTGTGGCACCGTAAGCACACGCCGACAGACAATTCATTACTCTCAGTTGAGCTGCGTAGATAAATATTAGGCCTATACGTTACAGTCGGAAATATAAACGTTTATCAGCAGTAAATATATTGCCGTAGCTTCAGATGTATCGTACACGACGCACATGTAACCGCTTTGTAGTTACCGGATACGTCCCTCTGTAGGCGGTGCCCACATGCAAAGCTATTTAAACTAACTGAAAGTCGCGTGCAGTTTTATTTCAAGCAGTTTTTGTTAAACCTAATGCTGTTCAATACTAATATACAGCCAAATCTAAATCGCGTGCGCGGTTTAAGCCCCGTCAACAGCAAGCGAACTGAACTGATCGTGGAGTTGCACAACACAAACCCGCAGATTTCAGTTCCGTTCAGTTTTGTCGCTTTGTACTCTCTTTTAGTTTTGACTGGCAGTTAGCCTACTGCGCACGATTCGCTGTTTGTTCGCCGAGCGAGGGACCGATAGCGGTCGGCAGATTAGCGCCCGATGTCTTCTGACATAAAGTTAGGCAGTGGCGTGGACAAGGGGGCCCAGGGGGCCCAGCCCCCAATTTTCCAGACCAGACGTAAGCATGCGTTTAAACTGCACTAAATTTACCAATTTGGTATGTTTCATCTTTGGTTATTATTAAAATTGTTGCCACCAGATCTCATCTTTTGAAGATAAAATGCTCCAAATTCGATTTCGGCTAGGGTTTCGCCTTGACCGCACTGGGGAAGCTCACAGCGCTCCCCCAGACCCTTAGCTGAATTTTAAAAGGTCCTTCTAAGGGGAGGGTGGGGAAAGGAAGAGGAAAACAGGGAAAGGAAAGAAAAGGGTGAAAAAAAGGAAAACAAAGGGGAGGAAGAAAGGGGGAGGGAGACGAGGCCCCCAATTAACATTTCTTGCTACGCCACTGAGCTTAGACCTATATCTGTGACTGTTAGCAGGTGCTCCCGCCAGTAAGTAAGTAACAGACAGCACAGCGACAGCGGCGACTCAGCGTGAGATTACGGATACAACCAGCGTGTGGCTAGCTGTGCAGGCTTACAGAGTGCCCCGAAAATACAATGCTTTTGCTCCAACGTTTTATTCTTTGCTGCAACAGACTGGTGTTATTCTGCAAATTCTTTCAGTGAAGTTAATGTGAACAGCATTCCGTCACCAAACCAAATGAAAGCAACGTCAATGACCAGCAGGCCCGATAAAAAACTGTCATGCTTTTGTTATATAAGTGCAACAATTACATCGACATTTTTTTCATTTTTTTCACCGATGACGTTAATAAATGGTTGTTACAGATCCCATCGCACTTCAAACGCGTCGCTGCATTACCTTGTGAAATAAAAGCAGCTTTAGCACAGGCCTAAATGAGTTAAAAAGTAACTGCCATTTCTAAGCTCAATATTGTGTCACGATGCGCTAAATATGTGATAACCGGTATTTCAAGTTAACTAAACGATTTCGCCAGCGAAAGAACCGTCATAAAAATCGGTCACTAGGCCTAACTGATTAAGTTCTCAGTGTATGGAAGTTAAGGCGTATTTTTAACGTTACACCCGGTATGCGTCAGTTACTGAATAACCAAACTACACTGTGTCTAAAAACATCCCCGATATTTTTGACTGTAACTTGAAAACCAATTATCAAATTTTGATAATTTTTGGTACAAATATTCCAGACACAACTTACCATCAAATGACCATTCAGTTTCCGATCTCATCTAATGTATGCTTCTGCACTACCTAGGGAAAGCAGATCAAGCAAAATGTGTTGAAATAAACAGAAAACCTGAAAAAACATTCCTGACATTATCGATCGTTACTTGAAGAATGATTAACAGATTTTAATAATTTTTGGCACAAATATTTCTCACACAACTGGCTATTAAATCAGTGTTTTACTTTCCACTTTACCCAACGTCTGCTTTTGCACTACCTGGGGAAATCAGACCAAGCATAATACTTGTTAAAACGAATGAAATAACATCAATAAATTTCATCTATCCTAATCTGTGGGCTGGTCTATTACAAGGTTTGACTGTCATGCAGTAGTGTGTCTACCCGATGAAGTTTAAAAATGTGTGTGAAGTCAAGAAGCGACTGGTACAGCCTGGATTGGTCTGGAGCAGAACATTATCGATACTGCTGTCGATGAATGGAGAAAGCGTCTCCTTGCCTGTGTTCGCATAGTGGGCTAACACTGCAAGCAATTTTACTACAGACAGTTGAAAAATGGACAACTAAATAAAATGTCAGCCAAAATGTCAAAACTGTGAACAAAATATGTTTTACGCGTTAATTAAGCAATCATATCGCATTTGATAAAAAAGTGATATTTTGCTGGTTGTGTTTTCCCTAGGTAGTGCAGAAACAAACATTGGCTGAGGTGGAAAACTGAACGGTCATTTGATGGCAAGTTGTGTCAGAAAATTCCTACCAAAAATTATCAAAATCTGATAATTGGTTTTCAAGTTACGGTCGAAAACGTCGGGGATGTTTTTTTGAGACATAGTGTACTGGCGTTGATCGTGAATAAGCGATACAGACAGAACTATGTGCTATAACTTATCATCAAAATTATTGTGTGTTGCGTCTGTTAAACTAGTCATGCATGCTGTGACGCTAGCACGCCTCCGGCACGCATATTTCGCTTTATTTACGTCCAGCGCCACGGACTATATCCCCATGACGTCTTCAGCGCCGACTTCCATTATCCCACATAATTATACAGCTTACTGACACCGTTTGAAACTCGCGTCCTTACACCATAGCCTACGCGGGGATGAGTTAGTTCGAGGCCAGCATTTTTGAGGCCAAAGCCGGCAAAACCAAGGCCTCTAAGTAAGTAAGTAACCAAAGCACCGGTAATTATGACAATTTTATACTGCCCACTACAAACCAGTGTGCACAAACACGAGCATAAGTAAACAAAAAAACTCAGCTGTCGCTAAGATAGCCTACCGTACTGATTGTCAGTGATCTTCAAGGTCATGCAAGGTCAGTGATTTTCATGTCATTTGAAAGCCAATATGTTACTTCCTGTTAGTGATTAATAGCAACCTACACTTTACCTCGCACCGTTTAGCAACAATACATCCGTGACAGACGACAGACAGACAACAATTCGTACCATAAGCTCGACCGTTACGTAAGTACGGCCGGCTAAAAAACGTCAGCGACACTTAGTGATTGTCGACCTAAATGCAATAAACGTAGGCCTATTTTCCGGTTGTCAAAACCTTTAGTGTATTTTTAGTGTGAGACTTCTATTAAAATATCATTTAAACTGAGGTTCTGTGTGGTTCAAAAGGTCGGCAAGAAATTGCAATTTTCCAATAAGCAGCGGTAAATTTCCGACAGAGGAGACAGTCCTGTACCTGGTTGTTCTGGTGTGTTCAAAATTTTAATTTTGGTCTTAAATTGACGCAAAGATAAGAAAATTTTAGTTCCAGATTTTGTAAACTGGGAGAAGAATTTTCCCACAGGCTAAAATGGGGTATGCAGCTGTCCTCCCCCTCCTGCTACGACGTTAGGCTACTTTATGCATTGCACTCTGCTGTAGACTGATCTTCGTGTTGAATGGAAAATTAAATCTCTGGTGTGCAAAGCCGGGTTGTCGCTGGCTGTCACTGTCAGCGCGGCAGCGGTGACTGACAAGTCTGCAAAGACGGCGGACGTGTTATGTTAGTTTTTCATTACACTCCGACGGACACTTTTCGACGACATGTCAAGGCGCCGCCGCTAAGACGCTTATAGAGTGTTTACACGATCCAGCAAACGTCCAGCTGCATTATAACATATGGCAGCAAACGTCCAGCATTACATCTGCTGGAAGATTGCTGGATCGTGTAAACACCCCATTAGCGAAATATCAATTACAGCCACCCAGGCAGGTGTGCGAAAAAAATGATTAACAGCACTTAGAGCTGCAACGGTTACTCGATTATTAAAATAAAACTGAACGACTAATCGAAACTGCGTCACTACAGAATGCGTCGTCACTGCAGAAACTAGAAACGAAACATATTCGTTAAAATGCTGTGTCATATTCGTAGTCCACCAATAGTTTTTAGCCGACCGTGCTTAAGTAACGGTCGAGATTGTGGTACGAGTTGTTATCTGTCTGTCTGTCCGTCTGTAACGCATGTATTCTGGCTAAGCTTTCAGTCGCAGGGGAAAACTTTTTACACTAATAATTAGCCGTGTGTCTTATACCTAAGCACGCAAAATTTCATTGATCTAGTGCAAAAGGAACATTTTCAAATTTGGGGTTAAATGGATTTGGGTAATAAATATGCGTTTGTCAGCGAGAAACTGGCCACATCTCAGAAACGGTGAGAGATATCAAAGTTACTATTAATCACTAATAGGAAGTGCCATATTGGCTTTTAAATTACATGAAAATCATCAACTTTGGATGACCTTGAAGGTCACTGAAAACCAGCACGGTCGGCTATCCTAGCGACAGCTGGGCTTCTTGTTCAAATATCAGTCATCTAAGATGAAAATGGTAAGGCTACGTCTAAAAAGACTTTAAATGTCCTTAATCAATGACAAATTTTTCGCTTTCACACTTACTGTTTCGTCTAATCGATAATCGATAATTCGCATCGTTTGCAGCCATACTCGCAGTAGAACCGAGTCCGTCAAATAGCCGGAGGCTGTCGATAGCGTTTCATATTAATATCACGCTGAATCGGTGAGGCGCGAACGGGCGTTAACGGTTTGTCAGTCAGCTAGTTATTCTCTCTGTGAAGTGGAACCGTCTGCCGCGGCGCCCGCCACGTTAGAACAGAGGGCGCCACAGTAGCACATTTTTTGTACAATATCGGGCACAAAAACATTCATTTTATTCTACAATCGGCATTTACACTCCGAATAATGCGTTTTTATACTGTGGTGCATCTGCAAGATATAAACTTTAGTGGTTCACAATCACTACTCTTGTGTTGTACACGGCAGTTAGCACTTGAAACAAAATTATCTACACGGTGTAGACAGTTTAAGTAATAACTAGTAACGAACTTGCAAACAAGTTTCACAGTGACACCACGCTATCATTTTACAATATCAAGCAACCAATCAATCAATCATAACCCATTTGTATATGTCACGAACGAATTATTAACATTTTACGCCCAAAAGTCATCACATTTCTCTCACACATAATACAAGAAACTAGAAATAGACATTATAGAGTCAAAAACTAAGGACAAAATTGTTGGACAACACAGCAAGCATATATATTCACTCAAGTTAAGTCATGTACGTATTTAGTCTAGTCTGTATACAAGTCAACTTAATTCAGTCAAATAAAAATGAGAATTCAACACCAATGCATATACACCATGAGCAAATAAAAAATGTGCCACTTAACTTTTGTCTATATCTTGGCCAATTATCGTCCGATTTTCAAAATTCTTTTAATGGTGCACTCCGCGGACAATTGCAATAATAGTGACTATTATGTATCCCACCACACAATAAATGCATCTCTACACTAATGCAAAATATAAATGTAAGAAAAAACCTACCAATATTGAAACATTTAGGTAAATAAAAAAACACTTCAGACCACCATTGCGGTGAATGATCCATATGACACTAGACTGTGTTAGACCCACACAGTTTAGTGTCATACAGATCATTCACGGAAATGTTGGTCTTAAAGTGTTTTTTGTTAATTTGCCAAAAAGTTTGTTTGTCATTATCTTTATACATTCATATTTTGTTTATACATCACAAGGTAGTGTAGACACGTTTATGGTGTGGTGGGATATATAATAATCATATTATTGCAATTGTCAGCAGAGTGTGCCAATGAAAATTTTTTGGGAAAAATATAGACAAAAGTAAAGTGGCACGTTTTTTATTGGTCCACCCGGTACAAACTAGAAGCACTAGCAACACAAACCTGCATTGAGACTAGTGTTGTCACCTGGCAAATAATATTGACTTGATTAATAGAAATTTCATCAAAATATGTTGACAACATTTTGCATAATCCTGTGGACAGCGACAGCTAAACAGATGTACGCAATGCAAGTAAAAACCCAATTGTAAAAAAATATAAGCATCGCAGCTTTTCAACTAAACGACTGGCCTGTAGTTTCCACTTATTTTAACTGTCAATTACTAGAATTCAAGCGAATAAGTGAACTCGATATTCTGTATATGCAGCAAAATTTTCAAACGTGCTCTGGTGTACACTCATTCATCAGTGCGCTAAGGACACTTCAACATCATCACTTACAATAACGCAATCTCAGAAGTAGACTTCACGTGAAAATATTAGCCAAAGTCATTTGGCACTAAATGTGACTGACGTGAACGTGCTAAAGAGTTGGTGATGGTATGCAGTGGCTTCTATCCCCTCCAAATCTGGAATCGAAATTTGGCACAAATTCCACCCAGTTTTGGGCTCAGGTTCCCCCCAATTTCTGACTCGAGTTTTCCCCTCCATTTTGGGCTTCTTCCCCCTCTAAGGAGAAAGTTTTGTTAAAGATGTAGTTAAAAAATACGGGGAAAGTAAAAATAGGGGGGAGTTTTGTTAAGAGTGTAGTTTGCCCAGTGAAAATATTGGGGAACTTTTGATCTACAACCTTATCAAAACTTCCCCCCTATTTTTCACTGGGCGCAAGCTGCACCCACCAAGTATAGGGATAGAAGCCACTGATGGTACGGATAGGTAAAGGCTGCTGAGTCTCTAAAGAATGTCTGCAGTAACCATTCCACTGTCTGTTAACGGTTTGGCCACAATATGCAATACAAATCTAGACCGGAGGTGCAGACCACCAAAATCTCTTATCATTCCTGCAGTTAGACCACAGTCACATCTAATAGAAGCTACCCGTGGCCACAGAAGTCAGCTAGTGTCAAATCATGATTCTTGCCCATTTGTCAGAATCAAACTCAAGGACTTTTGAAGAACTTTCAATGACCATATGAAGGATATATAAGGAGAACTGAATCAGATCAAACCGTCACTTTTATAAGCATATATAAGCATACATTCAGTTTACATTCAACAATTTAACACCTTTAAACATTAATCAAAAACTGGAATTATCAGTAATTAACAGTAATGATAAAGTCTATTCACCACTCAAGACTCAGGCAACACTAATTCTGAAAATCACTTGTTCATTCACGGAGTTTTGGAAAATCAAATTCAAGCACTTTCAAGGACCTTCAGACACAGATTACGGGACTTTTAAGAACCATGTCTGTTTTCACGGACTTTCCAGGCCTTAAAAATCTGTAAAGAAAAATTCAAGGACTTTCTAGGACCCACAAGAGCCCTGTCAAATAGCATCTAATTCCATGAAACGATTTTAGCAGAATGCTCAAGTGACTCACAAGTGTACATGCTATGGCAGGCAGCATAGATGGCACTCCTTGTGCTTTTGGTGGTGCTGCCAAAAAGTGTTTTTTCCACCAAATAATTCTGGCTTCAAGATTCAACTGAATCAAGATTCTGGTACCATTTTGTTCTGAAGGAAAACTGAGCTAGAACACTATTCTACTAGGGACAGTTGTGCTGCTAATGGAGCATGCATTTCACCTAGAGATGCACCAATAAGGCATTGCCGATAATCAGTCGGCAAGCCGTTGGCACCTAACAATTAACTGACCACCCGCTAATAGCCAATTACTATACAAAGTTTTAACATGCACCAAATTTTACCAGAAATGCAAGCACAAAAGACATTTTTCGACTAAGTTCACCTTATACTGCTTAACAACTTGTAAATTTTAAATGTTGTGAACTGTTGTGCCTGCACTTACAACACGCCAGTAGTATCAGTAGCGGAACACAATCGGCCAGTAATTGACACCGGATGACTGTGTAAACTGACAATCGGTAGACACCGAGTATTATTGGCAAATAATCAGAATATAGACTGAATGATACTGATAATTGGCGCATCTCTACAGCACACGTTTCATCTCTGGTCCTTCGCGTTCAATATGTCAATCAGATCCTGCAGCGGCGTAAGCTCCTTCTTATCAATCAAGTTGAACTCTTCGATGAAGTAGATGAAATGTTTGAATGACGTGTTGAGATGGGCCTCCTCGTCAAGTCGTCGCACGTCGTCGCGATGCTGGTGGTAAACGTGGGCGTAGACGCGAAACAAGCGCTTCAGGATTGTCTTTGCCACTGACAGAAAGTTCCGCGGAAATGGAACGCCTACACGATGCAACATAAAACAATTCATTAAATAACTCTTCAATGCCTCTGTCCTCCAATCCAGGCCTAAAAAGCATATCCGCCGGGCCAAGCCAACGCCAAGTCCGCCACATTAAAACCAAGGCCAAATCTGAGACCAAAGCCAATCCTAATGCTTTTAGATGTCTTAACTGCAACCCAAGCTTAAATGCTTGACAGTGATGAAGTGAGCTTGACCCAAACCCACAATCGGCATGATGGGTTAGTGCCGTGGTGTAGCTGTAACACGTTTCATCTGATCAAAGAAGTTACACTACACCAGGCCAGGTTAGTACTTGGATGGGTGACCGCCTGTGGGCAGGTAAACCATCTCGGTATGTAACCAGCCGCTTAGATCAACTCATCCATTCCATCCTTCCAGGGTAGGTAAATCGAGTACCGGCCTATCTGGCTGGGGTTAAGTTGAGGCTTTCTTCTTAACCTAACGTCTTCAAAAAATTTCCTTAAAATATTTTCATAACCGGCACACGAATAGGCAGATCTAATAGTAAGCCATTCATCAGAGATAAAGAAATAAACAGATACAGAGACCTGTCAAAACCTGGACCGAAAAAACTAAACCACTACACGAACCCTAACCCTATCCTTATTACTAATCCATAATCCCTAACCCTAACCCTATAACAATCCCTAGCACTATCCCAAACCCTAAGACCTAACCCTATCCTAACCCTAATACCTAACCTGAACCCTATTCTTAGCCTTATTTCCTAAAAATAAGCCTATAGCACTCTGTCCAGGTTTTGTCAGGATACTGAGACAGACACACTGAGAAAGAAAAACGGACAGCCATCAAAATACGGCACAAATGTAAATAAAAACACAATGCGACTTGACAAATTGCACTTTTGAAAAGCAATAAAGACTGATAATTTTCTTCGTACGTTGCCAGCGTAACTGAGCACAATAATTGAAGTTTCTTAACAGGACAGAGCTCAGTATACTCACAAACGTAACGTAAGGCCTCGCTGAGCCGTGGAATTCTGCAAACTGACCGCACCCACGGAATTTGGCAAAATTTTCCGCGCAAAAATCTGGGCCCTAAATGAAAGGTAGTCTGTGTACTGACAGAGAGAGATAGACAGACCAACAGACAGCCAAAGGGGCACAGACCAATCCTGGATGGGAAAAGTGACTCATCATCGAGCTGACATTGGACCCACGACATAAGGTAGTCGATGTACTTTGGCGCGGAGCATTTGATCGGCTTCTTCACGGTCGTCCCGTCAGCCCAGTGGTACTCGTACTTACGTCCCGCCGACATGATGGGACACGAGTCCTCCGTGCAGAACTCAGTGATTGTGCCGTACAACATGTTGATCTGGTTGAAAAAGTCCACCGCTAAACAAACAATAAGGGGCAATTGATATGGTACGGAGCCACAAACAGTTTCCAATGGGCTGTAGCATCAAAATTAGTATTTAAGACCAACTGCAACACAAATAGTCGTACATAGGCAACAGACGTAACAGACAATTTACAAATAATTTCCAATTCATTAATTAACTCTGCATTTTAACTTGAAACTAACAATGGCAGTGACCTGGAAAACGTTTCTGTTTACCACATTGTCCATGTTGTTTGGCTAATATTTCTCACAAATGAATCGAGATAAATTAGGCCCAGTAAGCATTTGTTCTATTCAGCATGTAAACAGACTATCATTATTTTGCAAAGTCCTCGTCCCAGTATCTACGTCATAGCTGTTTTATAGTAACATCAGTTTAATCAAAAATGTACGGACCAAAATTTACAAATTAATCATTACAAGTTGCTAAAATGATTAAGCGTATGTGTAATTAATTTCTGCGTCCTTATTATTATAGGAATGCTAACAAATGACAGGAAATAGTTGGCACATACTGTTAGAGGTGTTAATGAGACTCGACTCGCTCAAGACTCGCAAATAAATTTTCTATCTTGAGAATTATACTTCGCACCAGTCGAGAATTCCGAAAATCTTAATAGGGTGCAATAAAGAGCTTGTTGTTCAGCAATCAGCAGGGAGTTGCGGTTGATGGTTTACTAGTCAATGATGGTAATTAAGTTGGACAACAGGAGGTGGTTGACCCCACCCTCAGAGCCAGTGTGCGGGGGTGTACACTGGACAGGGCCTGTGCCAGGTTTTCAAAGCGGCCGACATTCTTTATTGACCTGACATCAGATAAGCGGCCACTAGGAATTGCTGTGAAGACTGCTTAACAAGCGTGCCCACCTTCAGCGGCCCACAAATTCCCACAGTATCTGCTCAAGTTTCTTGGCCTTGGTATCTTGGTCTATGCCACAGGTCTGACCTGACACTGCCTACTAGTACCTAGTAAGTTGCAGACTGTCGTCAGGTCGCTGTGGCATGTGCTGTCTCTCTAATAAATATTTAGCCTACCATTTGTTTTAGTGACTGGTAGCTCAAATGAAAAAACGTCTTCCCAACTCTTCCTCACTGCCTGGTGCAACGGTGCCCGCCAGAGATGTGCGGACTGTGCATATGTATGCCTGCAGATGCAGATCCCAATAACTGCTAATGGACGTTGGAAAGCATTTTAATTTCTGTCTTGTTTAGAAAAATGCATTACCAAGCCCTTTGGCCTTTACTGCCATTATTCTGTCAGCAACTGACTACTGGGTATACTACTGTGGCAGACGCGGATGCGTAACCCTGGTCAAAAAACCCGGACTAACGCAGACTCAAAATTTTCAGATCCGCACATCCTTAGTGCCCGCAGCATCACGACATTGTGCCTGAGGCATCTGCACCTACAATGGTTGAGGGTGTTGTCTCACGTCACCTCTCAGCAGCATGCATTAACGTCGGTCGTTGAGTTCTTGTCGAGTCCCGGTAATAGAAATTCTTATATCTAGAAATACAAGCAAAGCCCTGCTAACGCAAACAAGAACGTGCAACAGTGGTGCACTGTCGTACGCTAGTGATTCGTAGATTTCATCCGTGGATCTCATCCATACGGTTTTTGGCTAGTTTCACAAAAGGCCCAGTCAAACAAAATCACTCAACAGATAGTGCCAGACGACCTACGGCTAAATATGTAGGCCCTATAGTATTTTATACTTGTACTCACCAGATGGCGCCACTATCTCGCTTTGGCAATGCCATATCGGCTGGATGTCGCAGATTTTCCCTACCACCCTCTCATTTAGCGCCCTCGTTTGGGGTGACTCCCTTCGAATCCATGCAAAAGCTTTACGGTTTCTGAAACTATTAAACTAGAGTCTTCTGGGCAGCCGACGATGAGAATTTGGTAATCCTAGCTTGCACCGTTTTTGACTGAACCACCCATGTGACTGACGGACGGACGGACAGACAGACAGATGGACGGACAGAATTGCGATGGCTAAGACGCGATACAGCTATAGCTGCTGTTGCACATAAAATCCTCAGAAATTAACATTTCTACTTACTGTTGACAGCAATCCATTCATTTAAATCTTCGCCTTCAGGCAGAGCGACAGCCAGCCGCAAATTTCCACTGCCCAGCGTCTGCATTGCGTACTTCATCAACTCAAACTGGTGTGAGCCCTCGGCAATGTGCTTCTTTGGTTTGAATGTTTTGTAGCTACGATTGCCACTGTCACAAACAACGCAAACACACAACTCAAAGCTGTCATACAACACACACAGTTATTTGCATCAGCCAACTCAGCCCATATCAACAGAGAAATGCACCGATAGCAGCAAAGTGGTATCCTACCATTTTGCCCAATCAAATTTCACCTAATAATATTTTGCCTTATCCCATTTTGCCTGCACTTACGGTTAAAGTTCGAGTTAAAGATAGGATAAAGGGTTTAGTGTTATGGTTAACACTAGAGTTAGAATAAGGTTTAGGGTTAGGAATCAAGCAAAACAGGATTAGGGAAAATGGGAGACTCAACTTAACCACTGTAAAAAACAACACAAGAAAAATTGTTATGATCAAAATTATCAACGTGACACATGTTACTGCTGGGCTTTCAACCAGCTGCACTGGTCTGACACAAAAACAAAAAACTGCTAGAACAGCAATAAATACACATCAGTTGGACCAGAACATGCTCACATCTAGAATATGCAGCAAACTGCTAGTGTCTAGTGTTAAATAACACGTGTAATTACTATGGTTATCAATAGGACCAAAGACACTGAGTGCAGTATCTTCGTTGAAGGCAAATTGAAGTTTTATTTAAAGACTTTTTATTTGACCTTAAACTGTATGCCGCAAAAATTTTTGCCAGATTTTTCCAGATATTGCACGCACGTATCTATGTGATTAGTCGTGTAAAATGTGTTTGTTTCAGATTATCTGGTGCATGTGTATGCCAGGAATTTGCAAAGTCGGATAGAATATGTCAAAGATATCATGGAATAAAGAGGGTGACTTATTTTAAGACACAGAGTATCTAAGTGTTATCACTTATGTATAACTTTTTACTGTTTTCTGTCAATTGTATTGCTACCAATATGTAATGAATAAAGATTTTCAATATACTGGAACAAGTCACACAATACAAATATCTTGGCAGTTGCATTACTGAAGACGGAAGATGTGATCTTAATGTTAAAACACAAATTGGAATAGCAAAAAACACATTATAGAAAAACAAGCAACTATTAAAAGGAAGCATCAGTTTGAATGTTAAGAAAAGAATTTTACAGTGTTATGTGCTTCCCTGTTATTCATTACTCATGTTAAAGCTGGACTCTAAACAAAAATTTGTGCTGCGGTATAAATACTTTCGAACAGTAGTTCTATCAAAGTTTATTGAAAATTTAATGGACTGACAAAATAACAAATGAAGAAGTACTACGTTGCATTAATATGGAAGACACATCCTTGTATAACAGTATCAAGAAACAGAAACTGTCTTATCACCTATCATCTTGTCACCTAGTAAGGGGATCTGCAGGAGAAACTATATTACAATTCTAGAGGGCAAAATAAATTCACAAACAGCACAAGGAAGACCGAGACGAATGAGGGTTGATGACATCAAAAGCTGGATGAGTCAAGACTGCGGTTGGGACTGAAATATCAGTCAGTTTGTTATCAATTACCAAATTTATTCAAAAACAAAATATTTTTAAGTCTGTGTTACAAAGAAACAGATATGGCTTGAGATGGACTCTGATATAATACTGAATAAGCCTGATTTAAATACGTGACAGTGTCGTGGCATGG